>JACCDP011327503.1_pt1 | contig 91445 bp, 95 predicted proteins | sample 7445841 | NCBI WGS metagenome assembly JACCDP01 (sample SAMN15323441, study PRJNA562643) | freshwater metagenome | isolation source: river surface water | place: USA:Blue River Watershed | collected 2017-08-17
ACCTCCTCTTCAACAACCTCCTCTTCAACAACCTCCTCTTCAACAACCTCCTCTTCAACAACCTCCTCTTCAACAACCTCCTCTTCAACAACCTCCTCTTCAACAACCTCTTCTTCCTCAACGACCTCCTCTTCAACGACCTCCTCCTCAACGACCTCCTCTTCAACGACCTCCTCCTCCTCAACGACCTCCTCTTCCTCTTCCTCAACGACTTCCTCTTCCTCTTCCTCAACGACCTCCTCTTCAACGACCTCCTCTTCCTCAACGACCTCCTCCTTGGTGGCTGCCACAACAGGTGCAGTAATATGTCCAATATTAATCACACGGTCATCGTCAACATCCCGTTCAATCGATTGGCGCCGTGAAGTTACTGCCGATACAAGGGCAGAACTATGACATGTGTCTGATGGCGGCTCAATAGCATCCCGCAATTTATTGAATTTATGATACAGTGTAGACAAATAGTCATTTATACATGATATTGTGGTTGCATGGCCTTTCACTTCATTCGCAAGTTCTTCGATATTAATCGTTGATGCGGCAGGCGCGGGCGCGGGAGCAGGAGCAGGCTTCAGTCCTTCAATCATCTCCTTAAGGGCATTGAATGAAGTGTGCTGCTGAACCTGCATGAAACTCATTTCCTGGAGAATCGTGGTCACAGTTGTATTGATTAGTCGCATTTGTGCTTCAATTGACTTGCAATTGTAGCACGATGCTTGCCCCGCTACTGGCCCCGCCGCCGCCCCTTCAGACTTGACAGCACCCCCCATAACTGATTGCATCAACTCAACAACACCCTTCCCCTTCGCATTAAGAGACATGGACATGTTTTCGAAGTTCATTTGCATTGATTGGCTTGGCTTGGTGCCTAAGTGTGTCCACCCAGGAATCAAATCAAATTTCGGCTACCAGCGCGCGCCACCTAACGGTTCTTATGGTGATAATCGCATTTAAATGTTCGCAGTGACGCAGGAAACTCGCTAGGTATTGCCTCTTCAGGAATATTATTTCCACGCAAATCAACGAATTTTATGCGCGGCGGCAACACAGGCATCGCCGTCAAAGCCCCCTTAAACACCGCCAAATACTCAAGGCTGGCCGGCAGCGCAGGCAGATCAGTAAGCCGCGTGAAGACCGACTCGAATTGGCGCAGCGTAGCGGGCAACGGTGGACACGTGGTCATACTGGCTTCCCTAATAGAAAATTCGAGCAGTTGCGGCGGCAATTCATCAATGATCTCAAGCGACCATGTTTCATTCAATATCAATTGGCGCAATGAACGCGGCAACCGCCGAATTTCTTCCACGCTTTCGCACCAAGTCGCATTTAGGTATTTCAGCGAATCTGGTAGCCCATCCAGACTCGTTAATTGCAAACACGATACACAATATAATGTTTTTAGTTTGGGCGGCAGACCCGCCAGCGACTTCAAATGGAAATTCACATTACATTCCAGTCGCTCAAGGCCCGCCGGCAACCCTTCCAGGGTCTCAAAGTTATTCCGCGATAAATTCAACTTGCGGCAATTTGCAGGAATACCGCACGCCGGCATGTTGGTCAGCCATAGCCCGCTCAGGTTCAGCCAGGAATTTGTGCGACCACGAGCGACCCATCGCTCTATGCGGCGCACCGCCTCGGCTTCGTCGGGCGGCTTAGTCATCTTCTAATTGCAATTAGGGTATTACTTTATACCTTAATTGAAATATATACTATTTACCAAACACCCACCCTCTAAAACTCTGCCATCGCAGCCATACTCACTGCCGGCACACGCCGAATCTGCAGATTCATGACGGCATCCAGCGTGCTCTCGCGGTCCTTCAGGGTCTTCGTCCGCTTCAGGCGCAGACCCTCCTCGACCTTCTGCACACGGTCCGTATTGAGTGCCACCAGCGACTTCGGAATCGTCGTCTCGTAGAAATCAATCGGCTTCGTGTCCATCGTCGCCAAAATACTAATCATCGGGGGCAGGTGCAAGTCCACACGCACCTTCCGCTCCCTAATTGTAGCCCTATAAGTCTCAATACTGACATCTCCACCAAACAACTTCAGAACCCCCCGCGCAGGCGCAGGATAAATCCGCCCACCGTCCACCCCCGCCACTGCCCCACCATAGAGCCGATGTAAGAGTGCCACCTTCTCCCACTTCACATGCGAATCGTCATGCTCTTCCAGCACATACGCCAGTGCACACTCAGGACAGCAGAAGTTCCCATACACCTCATACACCCCCGCCATATCCCTAACTGGAATCACACACGGCTGCCCATCGAATGCATGACAGCACCAGAAACAGGCCGCCGTCGACGACTCAGGAATTGTCCTGGATTGCTGGGCACCCTTATACTGCACAAGAAGTTCGGCCTTCGCATATACGGGCAAAGTGGGCTGCGCAAGTTGCTTCTCCGCGACGACCTGTTCCTCGGTCTTCGGCTCCTCCTCCACTACATGCTCAGGGGCCGCCTCGTAAATTGACTCCTGGTGCTGAATAGTTTCGGATGTGGTCGCATACATTTCGAACTCCTCATCGTAGGATTCGGGTTGGGGAATGCTAGGATTATACTGAATCGGTGTATCATAAAAAACAACTTCTGAACTGTGAATAGGCAAATGAGCAATTAGGGGGCGGCGCTGCTCAGCCATGAAATCGCCCTGGATGCCGTCAGGGGTGACGACGGCGACCACATTGAACTTCTTCTTCGATTCGCGTTTGCGAGGTGCAGGGGCTGGCGCTGAAGCCGCAACCACAGTATCCTGTTGAATTGTAGAAGCTGCTGCAGCCGTTGTGGCAGCCGTTGTGGCAGCCGTTGTGGCAGCCGCAGCAGCCGCATCAACTGTTTCGGTGGTTTTCTTCGTTGAACGCTTCTTCATCTGTGTGATAGATTGCGGGATTCCCCTAAGCCCTTTGCATATTTATGGCATACTCGCACCACAGGACCCCGTCGCGCGCGGCGCACCTAACTAGTGAATTTGCTACAGCCAGTTGCATGACGCAGCGTATGAATCTTCTTGCACTTCCAATCGGTGCCGACGGTCTTTTCGCTCATAACATACATATCACCGCCATCCAAATCAAATACCATTCGCTCACCAACAGGGGCGCCATTATGATACCATTGATAATGGATCGGCAGCGACGCCCCAAGTCGAACAGCAATCACCTTGCGTCGCTCAGAATCCCCGTGAAATCCAATACCGCACTTCGCAATATCATAATAGTAATTTCCCTCGCATTTCAGTCCAGCCCCCTTAGGGCCGAAATAGTCACCGAGCAACTCGTTCCGCAAGAATGACAACACAGGCACATCATTGTATGGCACAACGCGACCTTTTCCTTCTTCATAAGCCGGTTCGTGACCCTCCTCGCTGTAACACACATTCCAGCGTGCGTGCTTGTTCACAACACGTCCATACATAAATGCCTTCTTATCCCATACGAGGTCGGTTTGCTCCTTCATGAGTGTTTCCTTCGTTTCGCCATCCGTATAATGGCGAAGGAGTATATCGACTCCATTTTTAATGACAAGGAGTCCAGCCTCCGCCTGTTCGGGCAACTTGTTCAACATATGAAGATGCGTTGTGCACCCCAGTGCATCGAACTTCCCTTTAATTTCGCGGAGGTCAGCAAGTGTGAATCCCTCGCCGATGCCCGCAGTTTTTCCAATCATTTCCATACCCTTATGATTCTCGGCACAGTCGCCAAATGTGAGTGTAATAACAGCATGTGTAGAGGAACTCATTGTATGTGGCTTGCGGTGGCTTGTAGTAGGTCGATATAACTATTTATCGATGCACATCTTCAATTTTCCTAGCGGTCAGCTGCCAGCGGCCCGCGGCTAGCGGCTTAAACTTAGCAACCGCACAGTTCATTAATGGGCTATACGACTGCCGTTCCTGCAAACCTCGACCCACTCTGTCCGCGCGTAAAAAAGATCTTCAACCTCTTCGCCGAACATCCCGTCGAACTCCAGCATCTTCTCCTTTATGGGCCTCCTGGGGCCGGCAAAACGTCGACCGTCGAGTGGCTCCTCGAAAAAATCTGGGGTAACAGCCACATGAAGATCCAAACATGTCGCACCCTAAATGCAGCCGATGAACGTTCACTCGACGCTATTCGTGCCAAAATCATTCCATTTGTGAATGCGGACTGGCGCGAACCAGGTGACAGGCGCCCCCGTTTCCTGGTCCTCGATGAATGCGAGACCCTGACCGATTCTGCACAACTCGCTCTGCGCCCCTTTCTCGACAACTCCCCACAGGACCTCTGCATTATCTTCATTTGTAATTCCCTTAGCCGTGTCCAGATGAGTCTCCGCAGCCGCTGCCTCCGCATCCGCTTCGATCCGCCTGTAGCCAATTCCCTCCAGACACAATCGGCGCGCGGCGACCTCCGTGGTGCTCGCATCATCCGCAACGACATCGCCCACTGGCTCGCATATCTCCACGCACCATCTAATTGCAGTATTACGGAGTTTCCACTTAGTTGCACAGAGTGTGTGCAGGCCGCACTGTTCTTTATTACAAGTTTCGGTATGGCCGACGAGGCCATTTTGACAGCGGTCCGTCCTTTACTGCAGTTAGGAGTGGATGGATTGCCGGCGAAGTGTATTGATAAATATTTTGGGCTATTGAAGGCGCATTGTCTCGCGAAATTTGAAACGCTGGGGTGGGGGGACTTAAACGTAGCCGCAGACCCAGCACCAAGCCATGCAAACCCCTCCCAAAGCCACAAGCGCAACAGCGCCACCCGCGCCTCTAAGCCCCGCAATGTATAAACGGACTCCTCTCCGCATTTCGACAATGGTCGCCACGGCCAATTTCAATACGACCCTCGATCTCAACCAACTCTTCGCCGATATTCCTGCGATTCTCATTCCACTTTGGTGGCCTGGCGAGGGGATTCTTAAATTCGAACACCGCGAAAACGTGGTCGGTCAGAGCCACCGCGACGCGCTGACAAAGCGCAAAATCAGTAATAAATGCTTCTACAATCAGTCGACCCTTGTTGTGCGCCGCGCTGTTCCCAGTGGCTGGAAGGAAGTCAACCTCAAACTATTCTCTAATGGAAGTGTTCAGATGACCGGTATTGCATCTGAAGAATTTGCCACGGAAACATTGCACTGGCTCCTGCGCGAAATTGAGCGCCTGCCGCGGTCGCCATTTGGCGGCGAGCCGTCGGTCGTCAAGTTCAACATCCAGCTCATTAACAGCGATTTCTCTGTCGGTGTCCCGCTGCGCCGCGACAAGTTGCATGAAATTATTACACGCCGTTACAGCATCTTCAGCATCTTGGAGAGCACTATTTACCAGGGAGTCAACACGAAATACTATTACAATGAGAAGAGCGATAAATCTCGACCTGGTCAGTGCACATGCACGGAGTTCTGTAAGGGACAGGGGCAGGGAGATGGCGACGGAAATTGCAAGAAGATCACTATCAGTTTCTTCCAGACGGGCAATATTATTATCACAGGGGCGCGCCATATGGCCCAGATTAATGAGGCCTACGAGTTCGTGAATCGATTCCTGGATGCCCACGCGGCCGAAATTATCCGGCCACTCCCACCGGCGGCTGCAGTGACCGCGGCCGCACCTGCTGCACCAAAGCGGGTCCGCAAAACACCGGCAAAAAAGACGGTGGCGGGTGGCGGTGCGGGTGCTGGCGCCTGCGCGGACGGAAGTGCGGAAATTGCCGCCCTATAAGTTCATTTATGCCTTACAGACTTACAAATGGCTTCCGCCCCGGCAAACACAATGACTCCTGCAACACCTGCTACTGCAGCGACTGCTGCCCCTGCGGAGACTCTCCCCTCGGCAGCCGCCCTTCTCCAGGCTGCCCGCATTGCCATGAAGGAGGACCGCCCCATTCAGATGGACTACTACCTCGACACTGTGACCGGTAAGGCGTGCATCGGTGAGGACGCTTCTCGCAATGAGAAGGTTCTTTTTAAGAACCTCACTGAGTTCACCAGTCTTATCCAGAAGATCTTCAAGATCGGCACGGATTTCCTCGTTCTCACAGAGAACTCCATCTATATCGTCAGTGGTGCCATTAAGAAGCGCGGGATTTCTATGGCAAATCTCCACATGGAGGAGTAAAGAGCGCCTACGTTTTTTAGTGTTGTCTTATAATTTATTATCAAGCAATGTATGCTTAATAATAAATTAATACAACCCGCCTGCATTTCTTTAACACAAAAGTTTGCCAAAGTGCACCGACGCACTTTGTAAAGTATATCGACCGGCAACCACCCACCAACTCCTAAAAGACACTTTACCAACCCTTGACAAACTTTACTAAAGAAAGACTTTACGACTCACCCGCCATCTTTATGCAGTCGCAATGGAACGCTGGCAGATTATGTAGAAGAACAGGGAATTAACCACGGCAATACCACCGGCAATTATTGCAGATAGCAGGGAAGGCATGAACATCAGTCTGGGGACCATGGAGACTTTGAACATGAGGGCCCCGATGGAAAGAATTGCAAGGGCGGCAAATATGGAATTAATGATGAAAAATGCGTAAAACCAAGTGCATACGGTATTGCTGTCGATGGACTGCATCCAGGCGGCTTCCTTCATTTCTGCTAGTGGATGCGGTTTTTTTAACGCACCCTAAAGTAGAAATGCCTCGTTCAAATATGCGTAAGACACGTCGCAGTGCTCGTAAGTCACGCCGTATGGTTTACCGGCGCCGTCACGGTGGTGCGGCAGTTGTGCTTGCACCGGCCGGCCTCGATTACAAGATGGAGGCGGCATCCCTCAAGCAGGGTCAGGAGTTCGCCGCTGGCACCAAGGCATATCACGGTGGTGCTGCAATGATGCTCTCGCCTGCCCCTCTCGACTACAAGATGGAGGCACCGGCGGGCGCCGATATGCCTGTCAAGGCTGGTCCCATGGGTGGCTCTGATATGATGGCTGGCCCCATGGACGGTCCCAAGGATATGATGGATGCCCCTCCTTCCATGCCTATGACTGGTTCTATGCAGGGTGGCGCTGCCCCTCTTGCGGATGCTCTCAGTGGTGCCCCTCTTCTCCCCGAGGGTATGCACGCATCTGCTCGTGTTGCCGCACTGGATAAGCACTTTGCGGAGATAAAGGGTATGTCGGATATGGCGGGTGGTCGTCGTCGCCGTCGCTCCGCTAAGCGCAGTCGCAAGGCACGCCGCTCCGCTAAGCGCAAGGCCTCCCGCAAGGGTCGCAAGGCCTCCCGTAAGGCTCGCCGCTCCGCTCATCGTAAGGCTTCCCGCAAGGGTCGCCGTGCAAGCCGCCGCACCCGGCAGCGTGGTGGCTCGGCTCTCACTCCCGCCGACATCGGTGCCGAGCCCATGCTCCTGAAGGACTACTCTGGTGCCGGCCTCAATGCTGAGTGGAAGGCGGCTGCAGATCCCGATTATCTCAAGCCACGTGCACTCTAAAGTGCGAGGCGCCAACCAAGCCACGTGCACTCTAAAGTGCGAGGCGCCAACCAAGCCTCGCGCACTCTAAACATCCCAGCAAAACCCTAATTGCCGACTAAATAAAATATCAAAATGCCCCCATTGTGATATTTTATACATATTTATCGACCTCCCGTGCAACTCCCTAAGTGACCCGCACATCCAGCGCCCCATCAACCACCAAATCCGGCCGTCCAAAGATCTCCAGCAACTTCCCGCGATTCGCCTCCAACCGCAGCGCAGCCCGCTCCCCGTCATCCGCCATCACCCGAACAGTCAGATGCATAACCCCAAATCCACCGCCCTTCACCGGCATACCATACCCTTCCACAACAAGCACATCCCCAGTCACCACACCCGCCGGCACCCGCACACGCACCGGCTCCTCGCCCTCGCGCACCTTCGGATGCTCATCCAGCGTATGCACACATCCAACCAGACTATCCACCAACCCAATCACAATCTCTAAATGCAGATCCGCGCCCTTCCGCACCCAGCCAACCGCCGACCCCGCATCCTCCAGAATAATCACCACATCACCGGCCCGCTCATACTCCACGCTCTCCGAGCAAGCCTCCTCAAAACGCATCGCATCCCCCGCCTTCATCCCAGGCTCAATCCGCACATCTAAATGCTTCACCTCCTGGACCTTCCCCTTACCCCCGCACGCCTCGCACAGTCGCACCGTCTTCTCACCCGTCCCCGAGCAATCCCCGCACGGCCCCGAGGAATGCATGACGACCGGTCCCATCATCATAGTCCGCATCACCTGGCCACTCCCCTTACAGCCCGTGCACGCACTCTTCGACGCCGCCCCCGAGCCCTCACATTCCCCGCACAACTTCATGCGGTCAAACGACATCCTGATGGTATGCCCGTAATAGAACTGCTCCAGGCTCAGCGGGAGCCGATCAGTCTTCGACGGACCCTTCGGTATGCGACGCATAGGACCACCGCCACCACCACCCATGCCAGCACCAGGAAACATCTTGAAAATATCATTGAGGTCGACATTGAAGGGAAATCCAGGCATTCCTCCCGCGCCCACAGGCACCTCCTGGACTGGCGGCTGTTCCCCAGGGATTTGCCCAGTCATGTCATATACGCGCCGCTTATCAGGATCGCTCAGCACCTCATACGCCTGCTGAATCTTCTTGAATTTCTCAGGATCACCGCCGCGGTCAGGATGGTGTTCTTTGGCCGCCCGCAAATGAGCCCGTCGAATATCAGCCACCCCAGCCCCGCGTTCCACTCCTAGACGTTCATAAAGGTCGTTCATCGAGCGCGTATAAATCTAAAATCTTATCGCTGAATCCAGTTTAAGCCGCAACAGCGTCATATACTCAATGACGCAGACCACCCTCCTCAAGTATGACAACATTTGGAAACAATTACGCACATTTTTTGCGACCCCCAATCATTTTTGCATAACAGGCATTCCTGGCTGTGGCAAAACGACCGCCGTCAACGAATTCCTCACAAATTACTACGCGCATCACGGTCTCAATATCAACGTCAAGAACACACCAGAGTGGGTCTTCTTCCTAAATGGGGACCAAGACCGCGGCATTCATCGTGTCCGCGAGTCGCTCCTCGATTTCGTCCGTCAGCCGACGAAAAGGAAGGGGGTCGTGCGCTGGGTTGTCGTCGATGACATGGACACCTTCCCAGAACTCAGCCAACAGGCTCTGCGGCGGCCCATGGAACTTTACCGCCATGTGACATGCTTCATTTTCGTCGGCAACCACATCAATACCCTCATTCCTCCCCTGCAATCCCGTTGTAAACACCTGGTGGTCGATACAATTATCCTGGAAGAAATCGGCCCCGAACTCCTGCGGCGCACCGGCGTGGACCCTACCAAACTCAGCCCGAAGGTGCTTCAGTGGTTCGCTGCCAGTTCATATGGCAATGTCGCCGAATATTGCCACCACGCCGCCCTAATTGCAGCCGTTATGAAACATGCGAATGAACCTCTTACTGACAAAATGTGCAGCGAGTTGTGCTCCGTGCCGCCATATATGGACTATCTGCCATTTGTGCAGGCTTTCTTCAAACGGGATTTACCGGCAACCGTTTCTCATTTGACGCGCCTATGGTTTAAAGGCTTCTCATTCGAAGACATCCTGGAAAGCACGCAGCACACCATCGGGTTTTTCGGGGTTCCGTCTATGGAAGAGGGGTCGCTTGTTACGCGCTGGCTTGTGAAGAGTTGGTCGGCATATTGCCAGGGGGCCACGTCCTATGCCAGTCTTTACAGCAGTCTCGTAAAATCATTTGAGGCAGATAAAGATTATTTGGCTATAAAGTAGTAATGCCATCTCTGCCCCCTTCGTGTGCATCGTCTATGCAGTCCAGCACGGGCAAGCGAGACAATCTTTTTAGTGAGTGTATACCCCGCGCAATTGTGAACCAGGCATTAGGATTTTTGAAATTCAACTCCATTGAGGACACCCGCGTGTTTACGCTGAAAGACCTGAAGCCGACCGACTTCGACATGGGCCTCATTATATTAGAACCTTACTACATCCCCTGCAAGGCAAAGAAATACTTGTATGGGGAGATGACCCCTCACCGCATCCTAACTGTGGTTCGGCAGATACTGCGCACACAGGGCTACGGGCTCTACAGCCAGGAGCGCACAATTAGTGGCAAGAAGGAACTTCACTACCAGATCCAGCCGATGGTATTCGGCGAAGGCGAAGGCACTCCCGCGGCAGTCCAGGTGGAATTTGCTTAATAGGCGACTTAATTATCTAGTTTAATGTGTTTTTAGTTTTTTATAGTTTAATAGGATATCTATTTCTAAATATACACAGCGTAACCCTCCGTTTCTGGACAACTGTCATTGTTTGATATGACGGTTCTTCTGCTCGCGCTTGCTCCTAGCCCACTCCCGCCCACTCCCGTCTAACACTGACCTAAATGTAAAGCGAACTATCTATATATACATGGAAGACACAACGCTTCATATCAGCACTCTTATTGTAGATGCCAGCGGCCACATAGATGTGTTGGAGAATTCACTCACCCAGCCCCGCCAGTATATTACAGAGGAGACTGCTACGGCATATGTTGTCCGCATGGCACCCCACGTGATGAGCGAATATGGTATAGATTGTGCTAATTATGACACCCTAACTGATGCACCCCTAACTGCTATTCGTCGCAATGCCGACGGGCATATAATTGAGGCTTGTAAAATTCTGACTCTCGCACCGCGGCAACCGCCCCCGCCGTGCGGCTAATGTGAAAATACAGTGAATATGCGTGCGAATCCAATATGTGTATTTTTGAAATACTCGTATTGAATTATGTAAGGACACCGGCATGTGTGTGCATATTATATAGAGTAAATATTTTATGGACTATTTTTAGTATGAGTGGTCGCCCCTTAAATAAAACATTAAAACGGCAATCGGAACCATTGATTAATATTCAAAAGAGAGCAAGTAATATGCTAAAAAAACTTGGACTATCTAATAATGCTGCAATACATGCTATGCGGTCAAATTCGGGACAACCTGATGCAGCTCATGTATTGGTGCCAACGGAAGTGCCTTTAGGAGAAACTCAACCCATACCCAAATTGACACTTAGAACGGCAAAGACGCCATCTAGACTAAGAAAAAATAACCCACATACTTCTGCATCGACACCAGCGGAAGCCCCCATGGAAGCCCCTGCGGAAGCCCCCATGGAAGCCCCTGCGGAAGCCCCCATGGAAGCCCTTGCACCTGCCCCTGTGGAAGCCCCCATGGAAGGCTTACCACCAAAACGCAAACTTAAAAATGAACTTGCACAGGCAAAGGCAAAGGCAACACAAAAAATAAAAGGCTCCGTGCCTGTAGAAATACCACAAGGCATTTCAGCAATGGCTCCAGAAACTGCAGCTACCTTGGCCATAGAAGGCCTTGTGTCAGCCCCTACAACCCCTGACTGCACAACCCTATATGACCCATGTGACCCGTCAAAGCAATTAGAAAGTATAGGCGCGCTCGAAAAGCGCGTGCGGGAAATTAAGCAGTCGATGAACAAAAATCCATATGGAAAATATGGATTAAGTAGTTCAACATCAAATTACGACTTTTTAACTACTGTATTTATTAATCCAGATATATCAATTGATGAGATGGTTTCTTTTAGTTTAAGTAAAGAACGACCTATGGGTGCAGATATATATGAAGTCTTATCACGTCTATTTGTATTTTTCGGAGGTATACCTGATGTGAATCCCAGACCAGGTGGTAACTACAAATTTATAAAAAAATTTGAAGATAAATCGCTTAAAATATATGATAATCCAATTGATGCATTTAGAGCGATGTCATGTCAGGCAACGAATTCTGGAGGTATTAGCGATATTACATTAACAAATGTAGAGTCATCTGGTAAACCTGCATCAAAGCCAACTGATTCATATTGTGAAGTAGATTGTGATGTAAGTGGTTCAGAAACAGTTAAAACATATTTAATGAGTGTAAAATGGTATAAAAAAGAAAAAAGCGCAAGACATTATGATTTAGAAACATTATTTACTGCCGCAAATAGCATAACAACACGAGAACAAAAACCACTTGATATAATTGTATTCTTGAAAAGTAAGCGTGATTTTGAATCTGCACACCGCAGGGAATATACACAACATATACGTAATATAGCAAAGACATTTTTCGGTTATAACGAGGATGTAAGACCATTTTTGTCTCAAATTAGGCGGTCTATTTTCGAATTTGCAAATATTAATGGTATAACACCATTAGAAGCATTAACATCACAATATTTTACATCGGAATCACTACCCGCATTATCATTACAATTGCACCAAGATATAATAGTGAAAGGCTTATGTGATAATATTAATACAGGCTATGATAATAAATATTTAATCGGAGTTTTACCCCGCGGCGGTAAAACATATATTGCTGGTGGAATTATGCGGGAGTATGGAAAAAGAATGGGTGCAGAGGAAATGAATGTATTTTGGCTTACTGCGGCACCCACTGAAACAATGACACAAGTAAGTGATGATTTATTAAACAAATTTCATGATTTTAAAGACTTTGAGTTTGTACATGTTAGGACTACAGATAATTTTGTTAAGCGCAAACCATTTACAGTATTTTTTTGCTCTTCACATCTTGTCGTAAGTGCAAAAAAGAGGGAGCCAGGTCGTCGCTCATATTTAGATGATCTTTTATCAGGTGCAAACCAAGTCGGCTTATTTTTCTTCGATGAAGCCCATAAAACTGGGACAGGTGACCAGACAAAGGCTGAAATAGATTCGATTATACAATCTTACGAATATCAACGTTTACCACTTATATTTTTAACTGCAACATATTATAATATTTTACTGGAATATAATATATCATCAGCAAATACATTTTTATGGGACTACACCGATGTATTGCAAACTCGTGCACTGGGAACAGAGTCAGAACAAGAAAGTGCCTTAGAAAATTTAAGAAAGCGATTTGACAAAGATGGCAAAGAACTGGTAGATTGTATAATTGATAAACGTTTGAAAAGTGGTGAATCATATAGTGATTTGGCAAAATCATATTTAGACTATCCTGATTTATATTTTATTTCTGCGGATTTTCAAGCGGAAGCATTGGAACGTTTTAGTGCACAAAATACATATAGACCAGATGCTGGATTTGATCTTTGCACGATATTTGCAATCGATCTATCGGCAAATTCAATTGCAAATTCAATTAATGTAAAAACAAAAAGTAATGGCATAAGAAAAGATGCATATAAAATTTTTCGTAATTTAAAAAATCCAGGAAATATAGTAAGTTTAATAACCCCTTATGGATCATTTGATCCTGATATACCATCAAATATCAGTGCGCCATTAAAGAAAGATAAAGGATTTAGTATAGAACCTACTATATTGGGAAGAATCAATGAAATGAGTAGAGATGCAAAAAGTCGTTTTAGATTAGATAATCAACCAACTATGCTTATGTTTATGCCAGCTACATGTGGCGCTGGAACTGATATAGAATATTTAATGTATGCATGGGCATCATTTTTAATGAAACATTCGTGGTGGCGCGCAAATTATGAGGTCGCTTGTGTTATAGATAAGACAGGTATATGTGGAGAACAAATTGATAATTATGTAGATGATAGTTACAAATTGAGTAGTATACACATTATTTCTGGTGAAAATACAAAAAATAAAATTGTAGAATTAGAGCGCAAATTACATTGTGCAGAAAATCCTAAAGGTTTAATTATATTGGCTGGTGAAAAATTAAGTATGGGTGTCAGTTTACCATGCACAGATGTAGTATTTTTACTAAATCAAACAAAATCACCTGATAGTATTATACAAAAAATGTATAGAGCCCTTACACCTAGCCCAGATAAAAATGCCGCATTTGTTGTTGATCTCAATCCTGTTAGAACTTTGGCTGCCCTATATGGATATACACGCGCTTCGCATGAAGAAGCAAATACATCTTCGGAAATTTTGAAAATTATTTACGATTCATATACATGGGACACTGACGTTTTTGAATTTAATATAAAAAAGGGACCAGAAGCAAGACCATTATCATTCTATGATAGATTGCAGCAATTATATCAAAAAGCAGAAATTGATCCTGAATATAGAATTAAAGAAGACATGGGAGGACTTGAAGGTCGATTAAAAAAAGACATTGAACGTAGCATAACCAATGGTTTTGTAAAATCATTAACGGGTGTTTTAAATCCAACAAAAAAAATGGCAAATGCATTTAGAAAATTTGGCTTTCGCGAAAATAGTCTAGTAGAACTACAAAAAGGTAAATTAGTAATTAAACAAAAGATTCCTAGAAATGCAAATGCAAATACAAATAATTCTGAAAGCGAATCACATGATACATATAGTGAAGAAATTATAATAAATAATTTCGCAGACCTTGTAGCAGATTTTATTAAATACTTGGCTATTGTAAGTGACTCTTCAACATTAGACGAAGCAATACGCGCATATGAAATGGATCAGTTGAATAATTCAGGCAGCAGTATCCGGCGAAATGCTTTGCAAATGGCGCGTGCGCGTTTTAATATAAGCGGTAATCAGCGCCAGAGTGAAGATGTGCTATCAAATCTTGTAATGATTGTCATAAAAGATTTCGCCTCTAATATTAGTAAACAGATTTTTAGGGAGATGAAAACAACTAAAATCGATGATATTTCAGTTCGAAAAGATAAGATACTTGATATTATAAATAAGCGTTTGACACCAAGGCAGAAGCAAAGGAAAGAGGCTGGAGAAGTTTTTACACCTATAGAACTAATTGAAAAGATTATGGCTCATTTACCAAAGAGTGTATGGAAAAATCCAGATTTGAAGTGGATAGATCCAGCCAATGGTATAGGCAATTTCCCAGTAGTAATATTCTATAAGTTAGATGAAGGATTAAAAGAATGGGAGCCAAACGAAAAGAAGCGCAGAAAACATATCATTGAGAATATGCTATATATGATTGAATTACAAAGCAATAATAATCGCATAGCAAGAAGAATATTTGAAACTTTATGCGACGGCTGTAAGCCTAACATATTAACTGCAAATAGTTTGGAATTGACACCCTCAAAGTTACAGGCAAAAGGGTTTCCTGAAAAGTATGATATTGTTATGGGAAATCCCCCCTTTCAGAAAGGTCGTAATGCACAGTTCTATGTGTATTTTATAGATTTGGCAAATAAAATAATAAAAGATAATGGATACTTATTGTATATTATACCGAATAAAATACTAATACCTAACAAAGCAAATGAAGCAATAAAACATTTTAACCCGCTTTTTATATATCATACAGTCAATAAAGATTTTCTTCCAACTACAATATCAACTACGATTTGTGCTGTAATATGTAAGAAGGAGGCGTTTGACAAAGAAACGATGGTAGAGTTTGATAATGGAGAAATGATGGTAGATTTAGAAACTCCTACACCAACGCAGTATAATGATATAAAAGTTAAAAAAATATCAGATAAAATATTATTTGGTAAAGGCAAAAAATATCTAACCGCAACTAAAGAAAAACCATCGAATGCGCATATATATATAAGTCGCGTATGGGTGCGTTATTCTCCTGATAAACCAGATGGAGGTGGAAGCCATGTATTCAAAATTTCTGATGCGCCTACTGCAGGGGATGATGGTAGTGGTAAATACATTACAATACCTGATGGTATGACTAAGTCATTATTAATATGGGTATTATCACGTTCAGAAGCATTAAGATTTATAACTAAAATATATGCTGGTGCTATGAATGTACCTGCTTTCATCTGGGATATTATTCCGTTAATACCTATAAGAACAGAAAATAATACTGAGGTATATAGCCTTTTAGATCTTAATAGTGCTGATGTAGAAGTTATTAAGAAAGTCTTAAATGATAATATTAAAGAAGATATAGATGACGAGTCTACTGAAGGCGGTGGAAGACGACGCAGATTTACACGCAAAGTAAGACGCATATAGCCTCTTTCGTGCGTAGGTAATTTGTATAAAATTACAATACATTATTAATTATACCATCTCTAAATGCTATAATTAATACTTCCAGCAAAGCCCCTTCAAATAACCCTAAACTGCTTCTCGAGCGGCACATTGTTCGCCAACAGCAGCAAGTCGCGCACCACCAAGTCGCTCCCCATAATCTGCTCTTCGCTCATACGCAGGAACCATCCGAAGGCCCGCCGGTCGCGCAACTCGACCCAAGGCACAGGCACATAGAGAACCCCAGCAGGCACCGTGAACGGCAGATTCCCCTCCTGCCCAGCCGCCAGCAAATCCTCTAACTGCAGCCGCTTGCCAGTCCGCAGGTTCCGCCCCAGTTCCGCCCCAGGAATCACCACAACATCCGCGCGACCAGCCGCGAATGACACGTAGTCCCACTTAGCGTCCCCGCGCGCAGCCCCGCCCGTATTCAGATTGTAGAGACGGCGATAGGCCGCATCGGCCCAATTCACAAACACAGGGTGACCAGGCACAGGCGACCACACAGCCCTCATAGAAGGCACCGCCGTTCCATTGGGACCCGCATATGTCTGCCCCGCGTCCGTCCCGAAGAAGACCACCTGTTTCTCTGGCAGAGCACCGAAAGGACTCAAGCAAATCGTGCTGGGGTCCAGCCACAGGCCACCATACTTCGCCAAAATCGCCGCCCGCGCCCAGTTCAACTCCGCCTCACCGACCCGAGCAATCCCTGAGCGCAACTTAGGAGGCAGCGCGTCATACCCACCGAGACGCTCCGCGACCCCCGCCATACCCCCGATAATCTCCACACGGTATGCGTGGCCATTTGACGCGACAATCGTGCCATAACAGAGGTTCAAGAAGGGGACATTTAGCACATTGCTGGAGCGCGCCCCGAAGTCCGCCCACCACCGCGAGTTGACATCCTCTGTGTCGTAATAGAGCCATATACAGGGCAGATCATTGCCCCGCTCCAGTATATATGCATCTGCATAGGGATTCCCGCGAACCTTCTCGCGTGTTATATATGAACCCCCAAGCACAGCCACCACAGCCAGCATGGCGAGTCCCGTCCAAATAAACTGTGAGTCCACTGCCGGCATTTGTCTTACTAATAGGCCCCATTTAATTATTCATCAGCACTAACTGCTTCATCCGCTTGAAATACTCGTCTTCCGTGCGCGTCTGATCGGCCGCCCGCCGCTGCCGTGCCGTCTCCCGCGCCGTAAATTCCTGCTCCTGTGCCTGCAAGGCGGCCATCTCGGCCGCCGACACGGTCCCTGGACCGGCCTCCCGTTGGGTCTTATAGGACTCGAAGGAGCGCTGCTCGACCTGCACACCTGCCACCTGACCACTAAATGTGTTCTCCTTGGTGTATGCATCGCGCAAATCCGTATACTTGACGGAGGCATTCGCCGGTGCCGTAAAGGATTGCGGCTTATCGCGACCGAGTTCCACACCGTGCCCCACGCCCACCGTAAGAGCCATCGCCTGGGGATGCACAACAGTCAGGGCGCTCTGTTGTTGCTGCGCCGACCGCCGAGAGTCCTCCTCGAAGGCGCGGTTGAATACATCGCGGTTGAACTTCCCACTAAATGCAGGTCCCTTCGCGCCCTCCTCGGACTTCAGCCAATCCCCGTAGCCGTCGTCGTCGGGGTCTGGGAGTTTTGTCTGCTCGAACATCTGGTTAAATGCATTTAGGTTGAGATTCTTCGGGTTAAGACGAACCGGCTCCACGTGCTTGAAGCGCTCCATCTCGGCCTCGCGCTGGTCCCGCACGGGCTCGAGGGTCTGCGGGGCGACCCCCGTGCCATCCCCTGTGCGCTTGCCGGCGACCCGCTTGAGAATCTGCGAGACATATGCGTAGGCGCGCGTGACGACCTCGAACTTCTCCTCGGAACCACCTGCACGATCAGGATGGGCCCGCGCGGCGGCCTTCCTGTATGCCGATTTGAGGATCTCCTCCGTGAGTGTCATATCTTCGGAGAGCCCGAGGATTTCCAGACAACTGTTGAAGTAGTCGAGGGCCTTCTTTTCAGGGGCCTTCACGACCTGCCAGGGATTTGTGGGGGTCTCCTGATACTGCTGGATTTGGTGCTGGTGCTGGGTCTGGGCTTGCCCCTGCCGCTGCTGCTGTGCTTGTGCCGCTCCTATCAGAGACGGATGGACCGCCATCCCTGGTCCACCAGCGCCACCAGCCACCTGATAGACCGACTGGTCCTGTCGGCCAAAGTTCGCCGTCGCCATCTGGCCACCCGTATAACCCACCTCCCCTGGAAGAGCCGGTGGCATGACACCGCGCCTGTAATAGGTCACATAGGCAAGTAGCGCAGCATATACGCCAGCATGCTTGGCTGCTGCCACATATTCCTGGCCGGCGAGCAATGTCTCTATCATCTGCACCCGCGTGGCTGGGCTGGCGAGTTTCAATATATTTCCATAAATGCGCACATGAGCCGGGTCAAACATGCCCAAGGATTGTGCGTTCCCCATATGTCTAATAGTAGCCGCATATCATTCCGCAGGCACCTTAATCGCACCACTGTGCCCGTCTAAAGGCGATTACCACATAAAAAAATGGTGACCACTCACCACTACCTCACTGGCGCAATGGAAGCGCGTCTCCCTTCTAAGGAGAAAGCTGTTGGTTCGAGTCCAACGTGGGGTGCTCACAAATAATACAATTAGAAACTGCTAAATACCTAATTGTATTATTTTCTGGATGTGCTGTAGAATGTATACGAATAAAAATGCATCAGATGTGATTCGGCGCCTGGAATCACGTGTTCGCTATGCGAACTATTTGACGCAGCGCACGGCTGCAAATGATGGTCTACAGTCCCGTGTGACTATTGTAGGGGGTTCCGGTTCAGCCCGCGAGGCGTCGTATGTTAAGGATGTGGCAGTGGGTTCAACGAATGTATCATACAGTGAATATGACACAATTATTGCGTATGCATCGCCAGCACCAGCACCGGCGCCTGAACCTGCCCCTGCTCCCGCACCAGCACCTGGTCCTAGCAATCTTGTTACAACAAACCTCCTAATTGAACTCGATGCAAGCAATCCAGATTCATATCCAGGTTCCGGAACAACATGGACAGATATATGTGGCGGCAGCACATATAACGGCACCCTAACTGGCACAGTATCGTATTCATCCAATGACGGTGGTATACTGCAATTAGATGCAACAGGTTTGAATTATATTGAAATTGCCAATGCGGCTGCTATTCAGGCAGGTGTGGGTATTGCAATTACAGCACAGGTGTGGATGAAGGTCAAGAGTTTCAACGCCGGTGATGGTATAATAAGTAAGCAGTTCGGTGGGACATATGGTGGTGTATATAGAGATTATGATGGATTTTCATTAGTAATGGCGGCAACAAATAAACTTGCTCTTAATATGAATGGTTCGACTCAAAACAATAGTTTTGCAACAGACAATAATGTATTTGATTTAGATACATGGACATTCTTCACTGTTATTGCACGCTTCGGTGGAGGCACGAGCAATCCATCAAAGATTTATGTAAATACAACGGAGGTATTAAGTCAAGGAAACACAGAGGGTGGTCTCGGGCGCCATGCACCGCTTGGAATTGGTCGCGGATTCTTCGAAGACGGATACAATAACAGTCCAGAAGCCGATGTCGGCGCATTCTATTACTACAACCGCGCCTTATCGGCCGCAGAAATAGCGGACAATTACAACGCGACAAAGGCTCGTTATGGTATTGTGTAAGCGCCGCATAATAAAAATAGCATATGATTATCTTATTCATCAATTAATCATATGTTATACATCCTCCCAGCAACCCCCCTTAATGGCCTTCCACTAAGGCCCACACTTGCGCCGGTAGGGGAATCGGAATCTCGGGTTCACACTCCCAGGCGTAGCGCTTCCCCACAGAATTTAGCGCAAATTTGACGGGGAACCAGTGCGGGGCCAGCGCCGGCAGACGGGCAACTGCCGCATCAGCGCGAATAAGCCCCCACGATCGCTGCGGTAGCACCATTGCGAGTTGCTCGATGGGCTGCAGGGTGCGCGCCCCAGGTGCCGGCACGTCCCGCCATCCGCCGGTCACTAGGCCCATATAGATATGCTCCCAGAGGGGCGCGAAGTGCCACGGGTAGACCCACTCCATATTCACGGGACGGCCCGTATAATAGTCGACTACCCACCGCATTCCCTCGATATACTTGTCGACAGCCCCGCGCACATTACCACCAAAGCCCATCTCAGCATAGACTTTCCGCCAATCGGTGCGTAGCCGCTGAGTCTCGCCCTCTCCAACCACAAACACGGCGTCCGCGCGCACCCTAAGTGGCTCATCCTCGGGGTCCGTATCATCTCCACGGGCTTCCAACTTACGTTGCACAGCGCGCAGGAAGCGGTCCTCTTCAGCATTCGACAAATACCGCACAGCCGCCGTCCAGCCAGCCAGATTGAGGCCGCCTTCACGTGACAGACCGTTCGTTGAACGGTCGCTCAGCGATGCCGCTTGCGGCATCTGTGACCACAGACGACCTCCAGTAGCCCCCGCAGCCCCTGCCGCCCGCCGCGCCTTCCCCAGCATATCGAGCAAGCGCCCATGGCCATTCTCCTTCAGGCGGAATGTCATGGAAGTCGGCAGGAAATCATTGCCGAGGAGCATCATCGCCGCACAGTAATCCTGCACCCATTCGCGACGCGCCTCTGCCTCCTCATCCGCGACCCCGCCCTCGGCACTAATTGCATCCTCCAGGACACCCACAGAGAACCATTCAAACATCTCCTCGCCGACCACATCACGCACCATTTCACCCCGCTCGACACGCTCACGGAAGAGCCACATGGGCCGGTCAGGGAAAATCTCCGTGCGGGTCCACATGCTGAGAACAATTAGGTCAGCGTCGAGACCGTAGACGACGACCGAGTCGGTTCGCCCAGCGCCCCCGCACAAGCCGGCCCGCAACTGGCCCATGATTTTCTGCTCACCCTCGCCGGCCTCCGTCGCATCACTCAGGAGCCAGCGCTGGCCGGCGGGCTGGTGGTCGCCGATGAGACGCTGGAGGCGCGCCGAGAGTTTCTCCATGAAGCGCGTCCCTGGGGTAATTGCATTCTTGTCCCAGGACGTCCGTGGCTGGGCTTCAGTGGTAGCCTCTGCTTCCCCGTCCTGTTTGACACTGGTCCCCTTAAAACGGCGCATGCGCTGCTGGCGAATCTTCGCCATCGGTGCAACCCCGTCCACCGCAATATACACACCCGCGGTCGGCTCCACTGCCCGAATAACCTTCAGCGCATACCGCGCCACCTCATCCAAGAACTGCCCCTCCCACACCTCATGGCGGTCCGCCGAATATACTGGGCAGTCTGGCCGCGCCAGCACATGGTATACCAAACAATTGAAATCAAACATCAACCAACCCACCGCACCACCTGGCTTGTCCCGGCGAATGAGGCCCTTATATTGCCCCACAAGTTTCCGAAAATATGAAGGAATGCCCATACTTACACTGTCTTCGCGTTGTCCCTTTAACCAAGCCGTGCCAGCAGTTCATGTTTAGGGGGCTCACTGGACGCCGCCGGCAAATCTGTAAAACCTTCCACATAGATAGTATGGCGACTAACACACCGACCCTGACAAATGGCATAGGCTCAAAACGGGGTCTATTTAACACACAAGTCTTCAAAGGAACCGTCAACGCCTCTCAGCGGGCAGCAGCCCTCACAAATACGGCATTCAGCAAGTTCGTCAGTTACTTGCCAGATTCCCTAATTGCAGGCACACTGCTTTTCGGAACGGTCACGATGAATTACCCAATTCTGGTGCTTCTCCTGTTTGAACTCGAAACCATTGTGGCACATCGTGGGCTTGCCGCCTTTTCCCGCTACGCATTCCCCGCGGCAACCGAGCCGTCGGCCGATGCGGCATGCAAGGACGGCTATCACGCGGAACCCACTGAAGAGCGGCGCACTTTACTCGCACTTTTCGGGGAGTCTGGAAGCGCTTTCCCCGTCCGCCCTCTTTTCCTCCTGTCGGCGGTGCTCTCCTATCTTTACTCCTCGTTGCTCAGTTTCCAGGATGTTATACGGAATCTCGATAAAGACTACACTACTCGTGTGACTTTTGGTGGCATCGGAACCGTCCTGGCCGTCCTCGTTGTCTTTGCGATCTACATGAAGCGCGGCTGTATGTCTTTCCTCCAGGGGGCAGGCACGGTCATCTTTGGCATTCTTTTAGGGGCGATTGGGATGCTTGTGCACAGCACTGTCTTTGGCCGCGACTCTGTGAATTTCCTCGGACTTCCCTTACTGGGTTCGGCGGTTGAATCACGCGCCCCGCTGTATGTGTGTGCTCCGACAGTTGCAAGTGCATAGGCACTTGCAACCGATTTAGGTGCCAAGGCACAGACTGTCGCCACCAAGTAATTTGGTGGCAGCTGATTTGGGTGTCATCGCATAACAAAAACGGCCCATATAGTAATGAATATCGAAGCCAGCGTTGCCGCCATGCGTGATATTATAACACACATGATGCGCATAATGCCAATTGTTATGTCCGTATTTGCACTTTTGGCCGGTGCCTCCGTAGCAAACTTGTCCTACTTTTTCCTCGCACTCGGCCTAATTCTAGTTGTCCCAATTGTTCGCGCGGTCACCAACCCTCTATTCGGAACATTATTCGGTGCGATCCCTGCAATAAAGGAATCTCTATACAAAGTCGAAGCCGGTGCCGACTGTTCCGTCCTAGGCGGCAAGGCTACTGCCCCCGAAGTTATGATCCCGTCATATTGGTGGGCCAGTGTCGTCTTCTTCGGCACATATATACTCGGAAATGCGATCGAAATGGTCAATGTTGAATCGCCGGCAACAGCACCGGCGGCGAAGGTCCAGGCACGCAAGGCCCATGCAGGTATGGCCATTGTAATCGTCGTCATATTAACCGCCGCCATGCTCATATATCGCTGGACAGCCGGTTGCGAAACGGTTCTCGGGGCCGCCATCGGAACGGTCCTCTATGCCCTTCTCGGTTATTGGTGGTTCGCCTTGCTCAAGACCTGCACTAACAGCAATATGGCAGACTTGTTCGGGATTGCGAGTCGGCTCATGCCAGAGCGCGACGCACAACAGCGCGGGTCTATATGTTACCCGATTGATTAGGCAACCGCCTTACACCTCGTCGGCCACCTCGCCCGAAGTCGACGACCCTTCCCTCCTCGTCCACACATAAATGATACGCTCCGTGTGCCGGCAAGATTATAGATGAGCCGCGCCCATTTACGGTGTCCACAATTGTCTGAATTGGACACTATACCTAACTTTACTCCACGCTCCCGCAACCCCTTAAAGAGTCTCCGTAGCATGGCGAGTCTTCGCGCCCCGCCGACCGCCCAGCGAAGCACATCATCTGCTACAGCTGCCTCCCCAATTCCACTGAAATTCACGCCTTTCACCTGAGACAGTGTTCTGCCCCAGTCGAAAAGCACCGTATCACCGGCCTTGCTACCCTCTAAAAGACGCTCCACCGTGTACCGGTTGATGCCCGCATCAAAGACAATTAGGGGTTGTGCACGCCTACTCTTACGCCGCCCGTATGGCAGGGCCATCCCAAGTCGCCGCCGGCGCGTGCCCCGACTCACTGCATATAGACGCGCCCCCGGACAAACCCGCCGAATATCTTCCAATTGTTCTGGAGAGTCATTTACGACTGCTAAAGTGTGCATGCGAGTCGCGGCTAATACTACTAAATGCCCATTAAACGACGCAGCGTAGTCAAATGGCGGCGCACTTTGACCGACGCCTCGTGCTTCACCCAATTAAAGTTTACCGCACGACTGACTTCGGCGGCAAATACCTCAAAGTCTGCCGCCAAATTAACAAGAGGCCCCCCGTAAAGTGTCGGTAAAAGTTCGTAGGCAGGGCTGACGGCTGTCCCACTTGCTTTATGTTGATTTACGTGGTCATGGAAGTCGTAAAACCAGCGGCGCGCCTCTGGTGCGACGGCCGCCCCACGCAACTTCGCCCATCCTAGTGGATGTGTCTGAAGATACTCAGCCGCATGGCGCTGGCACGTCGGACAAGGCAAAGTCTGCGGGAAACTGCGGACCAAGATTTCCAGTTCTCGCACTTCGTCTAATTGCAATGGCACAACAGGATTCTGACCGACCCGCTCAGCAAATGCATGCAGCATTCGCCAAAGTGCCGGACCCCATGTGGTCGTCTGAGGCTGATTCAATAATTCGGGCGCTGGAAAATTGACGCCCCCTTTCCGTCTACCGCAAGCAGCACATGGCATCTGCAAACTACCCTGTTCCGCGCGTTTTATGGGAGTCGCTTGAAACGCTCCTATATGCTGAATCACGCCGATATGTAAAAGATCTGGCTGGTATACTGGATGTAAATCCGGACACCTTACTACGCACCGTCATGCCGTCGAAAGACCAGGTCAAAGTATATCTCCAGGACACTACTGATGTCGATCCGACCTTGTCGTGCAAAGCCTTCGTTTCACTTGCCGGCGGAGAACTGGCTGCGCGCTGTCGCTGCCCAGTGGTCCCTGGTAAAGAAAGTGCCGGCGATGCATTTTGCGCAGAGCATCAATATTTCCGCCCCGCCATTCAGCCCCGCATGGATGAAGGATTTCCCGTTCCAAAACAGTTGCGCCGGCTCCGCACGGGTGCCGACCTGCCGGCGCTCTGGGTGGATGCCGACGGCGTCGTATATGATGCCGCACTGCGCCGCTTCGGATATTTCGACATGGCAACCGGCAAATTACAGAGAATTACCATCAAAGGACGAGGGGCTTAATGCAGGATTAAGCAACATATAACAATGGCCTCTGAGCCGCCCCAACCACCGCCCCTAAACCTTTTGTATTACGATGGACCGCCGTTAAATATAAGTTTTGATATACATTCCCGTGCACACACTGGACGCTCTATGCGCGCCGTCCTGGCTAGGGCGCGCAGACCCCGCCGTCGTCCAAAAATGGATATTGAAGAGTATTTACTCCAATATACCACTGCCACCTTCACCACTCCTAAATGCATAACCAAACCACCCGCGCATCTTGCCTGGCTTCCACCAGGATTCTTCTCAGGATCCGACGCAGCCTTGCTTATGACCGCCCTGCAGCCAAAACTTCATTATAGGAAACTCCTGGGCCTAGCATTTAGGGATTGGCCAGCAGAATTTGGCACGGGCCTGGTGCCAACGCCGCGCGCCCTAATTGAACTGCAGGAGAGAGCAATTTCTGTGACTATAGTGTATCATCGCTTGCGGCACGCATTCAAGCGGCTCCTACATGCATTTTTGGCGAAGAAAATCGCGGCCCGCTCGACGATCACCGATGATCCGATTACACTTGAACCCATACAAAAACCTGTCTACATAACTGACATGACAGGGCGTTGGCGCTACGCATTTGAAGCGTCCACCATTTTTAATAGTATCCGTGCACAACTTCGCCATTGCTATTATGGCTGGCCATCACCAGTTGCTCCACGTAACCCATATACAAATACGCCGCTCAAGTGGCAACAAATATGGTCGGTGCGGCAACAACTTATACGTCACGGTCTGGCGTGCTGGGAACTGGAGGCATTCGTGGAGCGCTCCATGAAACTGGATACATTTACACGCGGGTTCGGTGTGGCCCTCCATCAGGAGATGCAGGTGCGCGAATTGGCTGCACGTGAAGCGACAGATGGATGTGAAGCGCTCGTGGATTTTATTTTGGAAATGGGAGAATATACTGATGAGGATGTTGATTACAGCCATATAAATGCATTTAAGGTTGCATTCGCCGACCCTGTGGGCTCCACGCATCCGTATGTGGTTGCATGGAAAATGTTATATACACGCTATATTTTGAACTGCCCCCATGTATCACTGGATTCGTCTGCAATCGCGTATTTTAATACGACCGCGCATAAACATATGCAAATCAGCGCGCGAGCATATTTGCGTGTTTTCGGTGAATTTTATAGAGATTTTATTGGGGATGATAATGTGTGAAAATAACGACCTGTGGAATAATTATACCGGTATACGTGTAGCATTATGGAGACGCCGCGCCGTTCCGTGGGAATTGTATCAATGACACGCACAGGACATATTTCAGACGCAGTTAGGGATTGTTTTGAGGGGCTGGGGTGTGATATATACATATGGCCGTGGTTTACAGACAGTTTGTATGAGATTATTCGGGCCAGTCCGCTGACGCATTGGTTTTTCACGGGAAACACGCATGACTATGTGACGGATGCCGGTTCGCCGACGATTGACCGACGGATATATAAAATTCGCGGTAAATTGATGTTTTTTGTGTGCTATTCCCATCAGTTATTGTGCAAGCAATTAGGTGTGCCGATTCACACAGCTGAACGCCGCATACAAGGAGATTATGTTATTATGCGCATGAAAAAAGATCCTATTTGGCGTGGTGTGACGAGTGGCGAGCCGTTCATGGCCTGGTATAAGCAGTATGCTCATTGCACGCAGCCACCGCGAGGTTGGACTGTTATTGCGCGGTTCGGTGGACATATTGCAGCCATGCGACGTGGTCGCAATTACAGTTTTCAGGTTCACCCTGAGCGGAGGGCGGAGACGTATAAGATTTTGGAGAATTGGCTGAGTATGTTACCGTCTATTGCAGAAGGGGTCGAATATAGTGTGCTGGAAGAGTGGCTGCGCGGATGGAGTTTTTTCGATCCTTCTGGGGACTTGTAGGACCCAGAATGGAGCATCATCGATCCTTCTGGGGACTTGTAGGACCCAGAATGGAGCGTCTAGTGGCCAATTGAGACTTTGCCGAAAGCCGTTGCAAGAGATGATATGGCAGGGTCTACTGGAGCGGGAGCAGGCGCTGCAGAAAACCCCGCAGGCACGCTATAACCGCGTGCGACCTTCTCTAAAACAGCCAACACTTCGTCAAACCAGACCGCGCCAGCCGCGTCAATCATCGGGCGTTGTTCTCCTGTCCATTCACGCGCCGTATAATCATATTTACTCATAATAGAATTTTGTGCCGGCATCCATCGCCTCAACCATTGCATAACAAATGGGCGCTCGACCTGGCTGAGGCATCCCTCGCCGTGCGACTTCGCCTGACATTCCGCGGACCACTCATCTGGCCAATCGGATGCCTCGAATGCATCTGCGATGAAGGCGTCCCAGCCGGCCGTGTCATAGCCGGTCCACGCATATCCACGCTCCGCTGCAACACTGTCCCAATAACGGGTCCCCCTGAGGACCATCCACGCGTGCCACAATTCACCCACCGTCGACTGTGTCTGATACATTCGACCGCGGGCCGTTTCCCATTTCAGGCAGTCACGTGGAATCGCATATACGCGGGCCGCCACAGTGCCGGCCAGGTCTTCCCAGCCATCCATCATTGTATCAATTCGTGCTCGCACGTCAGGTGCCGCATCCCTAAATGGAGTCACACTCGCGGTCCAATCTGCGTCGTTCAAGCAGGCTGCCCAGATTGTCATATAGCCGGCCAGGTCCCACCACACACCCGCCGTCCCCTCGCGCCAGCCGAGACCCTGCTCCGTGGTCATTGCAGACAGTGCGGCAAGCACTTCAGCCCGCGCAGGGAATTCCGCATAAATTTCGCGAATAAGATCCGCCGGCGATCCACCTGTCTTCCATGCACTGGCGGCGCCGCGCACATCACGCGCAGCCATACACCCCCTAAATGCAGACACCGTGTCGATTGAACCACCGCCTGCTGCTGCGCCTGCTGCTACGCCAGGCCCCAGCGGTCGCATTAAATCTCTGCAACAAATAATGGAAAGCGTGACCATAGAACCGTCCGCGCATTCACGAGGAAGACGAAGTAGGCGCTCAGCCAAGACGAGTAATATGCGACCATCGTCGCGGTCAAATGCATCAAGATTCCGCGCCTCCACGAAATCAAGGAACCACCGTAATCGACGCGCTCCTACAGTAAACGCCCATACATCGAGCATGGCCATCGCCAATAACTCCAATTCCTCCGAGAGAAACAACTCCAAGGCCCAAAACAGGCCTTCATTCACCCGGCGCTCTACAATACATGTCCTAAATGCAGCCGTCACTTCGTCGAGACGGTATAAGTTGCGTGATAAACTTGTGCGCATTTTGCGTTGGCTTGGCATCCAGTCCAGTGCAGATAATTCCGATCAAATTTTCCAGGACCATACTGCAGACAAGCGCCCAACTATGAATGATATTGCAAATGAAGTCATACCGCGACTCTGGCTCGGCAATCGCGCCTCCGCGCTCTCCGAAGATTGGCTCCGTGAACACGGCATAACAACAGTGTTCAACGCGTCAAAGGATATCCCGTTCGCAAACGTGGCCCGTCACCAGTATCGTATACCGGTTGATGACAGCCTCGAAGAGGAGGATATTAGAAATATGGCACTATGGGCTCCCGAAATTGTATATAATGTGCTCAAGCATTATTACGCCGGCGACACAATTCTTGTGCACTGTTTTGCGGGCATGCAGCGGTCCGCGGCCATTGTCGCCATGACCCTAATTGCCATGAAACAGATGACCGCTGAGCAGGCCATTGCATTTGTGCGGCAGCGTCGCCCAATCGCATTCCACACAGGTGTGAATTTTGAGCGGTCCGTCAAGGCGTTCGAGAGTTACTACAATAATGAACTCAAACCTCACTTACTTGCGTCTCTGCGCTCCTCATCGGGGAGCAGTTAGTGGCGGCGAGGGGTGTCTGGGTCGTCCTCCTCAGGAAAGAAATCTACATCGGGTGCCGGCACAGGAGGCAGGTCTGTCCGTTCCGCGTCGTCCATGACGATTTGCAGGGCATCGATACCCTGCCGCCGATCGCGCACAGCCACTGTGCCGACGTCCATAAACATTTCCGCCGAATATCCTGGAGCGGCATCAGTGTCATTGCCACGGGCATTTTTCGCAAACAGAATACCCGTTTCACTGTCCCAGTAATTTAACCCGCCGACTCCTGCACCACATAGCCAAAGTTGCAGCGGCGCCCGCATAAGATAGCGGTAGTCATTCGTAATTTGCTCAATGCCATGGAGCCGGCCACGTGCAATATCCGCCCGCGTAATACATCCGTAGTTCGGCAGAAAATGTGAGGCAAACACCATACGATTCCTCTTAGGGGCCATGCGCGCTTCAAGAAGGGATCCGTTGAAAAACTCGCGGTCCGACGTCCGCATATTGACGGCTACAGATCTCCTAATTGACTCCAGCACAAGTTCGTCACCCTGTTCGTCGGTCGCTGCCGGCCGATGCATGCGCTCCCGCACCCACTCTGTATCTGCCTTTTCGGTCCACAGAGTCGCACCTAGAAGGTCCACATCGCCCACCGTCGTGTTTTTCTGACAAAGCACATGGGCATTTGGATATTTGGCCGTCTCGTCATACAGGCGCCGCAGATTTACGCGGAAACACTCGTTGCGATTTGATGCATACTCGGCTGGCCCAGGGACAATAAATACGCTGTCGTAATTTGCTGCAGCCTCCCGCAGGAAATTACGCCCACCGACCGTCCAGGGATTCACCGTATTTCCGAGGAGCATGAGTGTAGGCGCCACCGGCTTCAGCAGTTTGCCGAAAGACATGTGGGCACTGGCGTCGAAAAACTGGCTGGCAAACTGGAGGCGCATCTTATATATTCGACGAGCGACCCCCTTAGATATTTTCTAGCTATCCACTAAAGTCGCCGCGCCGCCATGTTTCAAACCGCCGCCGCAGTAGCCGCCCTTGCCGGCCAATCCATACTTTCTTTATATCCCATCGCCGTCAAAAAAATCGACGCCTCGATCTTTTCCCAGATGCTTGTCCGATTCGCCGTCTTTCCTCTAATTGCCCTTCTTTTAGGGGGTGTAGGATCGCTTGCCGCAACATGGGGGTCGTGGTCGGCGGCGGCAACAAGTGTCGGCTTTGGCATCATGAATGTTCTCCACATATATTCCTCATATGTGGCCTTCGACGAACTCCAGGCCGGCCTTTCAATGTCCATCTTCTATATTTATCCAATCTTGGGAATCATCGGTGCACGCATATTCTTTGGTGAACGGCTACATGCATGGATGTTCCCATTCTTTGCACTTGCACTCGTCGCAACATATATAATTGCTAGCGCTGCCCCCGAAACAGTCGTCTATGAAAAAGAGCCGGCGGCGGCAGCAGAGCAGTCCCGCCACAACAGTCTCCGAGGAATCATTGCGGCCCTCATATCGGCCCTTACGGAGGCCGGCACATATATTGCAGTCCGTGCATCGCCGACCGATGACCCGTATGCAAATATCCAGCGCATATACCTGGGCGGGTTCCTCGCACTCCTCGCCGCCCTGCCATTCGCGTGGTCCAAACTCGACCTAACTGCAGCAACTACAGGTCAATTAGGGTTGTTCAACGGACTCATCGGATTCGTTGGCTACGCGCTCCTCTATTGGTCAGCGCGCTTCCTACCGGCCTACGCATATGCGATTATGGCATTCGTGGGGGTGGCGACGGCCTACGCATTCGGTGCGGCATTTGTTGGGGAAACTCCTGACCGGCGCGCTGTGGGTGGGGCGGCCTTGCTGTTGGCCAGTGTGAGCGCGGTGCAGATACTTGCAGGGAAGGCGGTGTAGAAATAGATATGTCGACTGCTGCGGCTCGAGCGCCGACACCCACAACCCCTAATAGAATTCCTGTGGATGCGAGTGCGGCTGTTGTGTCCGCCACACAGCCACTTGCGCAGGCGCAGCCGCCGGCTCAAGACACCATTTTACAGGTTGCTGCGGCGGCTCCTGCCAAAAAGTATACGCCACCTCCGCGGTCCCGGTGCTGCCGGCGACGCGCGCATTATGATCGCATAGCAAATGTCGTAAATGGAATGGAAAGTTTGCTACCGATCCAAAAAGACATTATACATGAGCGCTACATTGCATTATTGCAAGCATATTACACGCGCGCCCGCGCATATTCGGCGGCATTTCACGGTCTTCGCGCGATTGTCACCGTCGGCAGTTTACTTGTGCCGGCCCTTCTTTCTGTGCAACAACTTGACAACTACAAGGACTCCATTTATTGGTTCACATGGGCCTTGTCGCTTGCCGTCACAATGTCGAATGGTGCTCTGACGCTATTCAAAGTGGAAAAGAAGTATTACTATTTGCACACTGCCTACGAACTTATGCATACCGAGGGGTGGCAGTTCATATCCCTAACTGGAAAGTATGGGGCACACGGGTCGCTTCGTAAAGAAGGCACACCGGCATTTACACATCAAACCGCATTCGAGCATTTTTGCCATTATGTAGAGAAGTTGAAAATTCGGCAAGTAGACGACGAGTATTACAAGTCGATTGAGGCGGCACGTGACGCGGCGTCTTCGACGGATGGCGCGGCGACTGGCGATGGGGCGAAAAGTATGATGAATTTGCAAACGCCTGGTGAAAAGACAGTGGCGGACTTGGCGTCGCGTATTATACGGACGGCCCCTAAAGAAACCCTTGACCAACTAAAAGAATTTACCGATATGTTGGCTCGGCCTGCCGCTGCCAGTGGGACGGACACAGGAAAATCGAAGCAGTAAAGTAGAAATGCCGAAAGTTCACATCAATACAAGTGCATTAAGTCAGCGGGCTGCAAGAAATGTAGTAAGGCGCTCAACAATGCACCACAATTCACGTATGGCCCGTAAGTGGGGTAAAAATAGAACGCACAGTATGAGTGCGCGCGAGCGGAGAACTGCAAAAATACAGCGCATGAAGGAATTGGCTATGCAGCAGAGACGTAAACCTGAGTCGGCTGCTCGGCCTATACTACCTGTGGTATACGAAGCGAACGCCAATATGATGGATGAAAATAATAACACACCTAACGTGGCTCCTCCTATGGCTCCAGCCCTTGTGATTCCTGAGAAAAAGAAATGGGCAAATATGACTAATGAAGAAAAAGAGGAGCATAGAAAGAGGAAAATTAAGCAAATAAAAGCGAAAGCGGCGAAGCAAAAACGTAGAACGGCAAAGGCACAAGCAACACGGGCTTCCAGACTAGCAAATGAAGCAGCACGTGCCGCCGCCGAAAGAGCCGATAAAGAGGCAAAATCACGCAAAACCAGAGCAAACCGCGAAAGACGTGCTGCAAAATATGCTGCACTGAAAGATGAGTTTGCAGCACGAGTTGAGGCTGCAAAGGCAAAGCGTGCATCTGGAAATTCGGCCGGTGCAAATGCAATGGTAGATGAGATTCGTGCTGATATACGTAAGCGGTTTAATAATGAAAATAATGAAAATAAAGGTGAAACTGGCCTCGAGGCGTTCTTTAATAATCTTGGCATTTAATAATGGAAGCAGGTGGCACACCACTAACCCCTGATAGATGTCAAATGATGGTCAATGGTAAGCCGTGCACAGCGGCACCATTATCGCACAACATGCCTTTCTGCAAGGCCCACAAGCGCTCCCGCTCGAAGAAGTCCCCTATGTCTGGCTGGGAGCCATTTTATGCACCGTCTCTCTACAACGGTGTTAAGGTTATGAAGCGTAACCACAACTGTTTCTCATACGCGTTCGATATATTTGACCCACCTGATCCGTCCACATGTCCTAAGGGTAGCGATGGAGTATGTGATGTAGGGACACACCAGCCAGGATATTTTGCTGGTATGGGCAAATTTCCCGAAAACGGCACGAAATACTGCCCGGATCTGCTAGGGCGGCTATTAGGGGATATGCCGTGGCTGCGGCAGACCACATTTGAGCAGAAATGTCCAGTTGGCTATTCGAAAATCGCCTTAGTGATAGACCCGAAACAGGACTACCATTTCTACAGGCAGGATTCGAATGGACTCTGGTCACACAAGCCTGGGCAAACCGCCGTCACAAATCGTGATGCGCATGGCTATTTGATCTACCGACCTGAATTAGCCAATCGCGATGCTCGCAAAAGTGCGACTGATAAAGACGGACTTAATTATAGTATTTTCTGCAGTTATTTGTGTGTGCCACGCAATAAGCCTGTGCAGGCCCAGCGGGGCGGGAGGCGCCTTAGCAGCAGACGTAGAAGCCGCGCCCGCTCCGCTCGGGTCCGCTCCGCTCGGGCCCGCTCTGCTCGCCACAAGACCCAGAAAGCCCGTTAGGGAGCCGGCGTTTTGGCCGCCAACCAGGCCGCTCCATATTTCTTTATTATTGCGCTATCAGGCGCCCATTCAGCCAACGCCTCCACTGCGTCCGCCCGTAAAAGCGGAGACGGGTGCAGTAATTTATAGAGCACCGCCATAATTACCCCTTTCTTTTCATTATACACTTTGTTATATGAAAAGGCAGGATAGCGTATAAGTTCATACAGCAGGTTCAACAGTAGTGTCCCGACAGACCACGCATCATACTTCGCCCAATTGTGCTTCCACCAGGTCGCAATATCACCCTTTAAAAACAGTTCGCTGCTGCGAGCATATGCCCCCAGTTCTTCAATGTCTTTGCCAGCCGACCGTTTCCAGAGCAGCCGCCGCACCTGCAACGGATACCGCTTGGTCGCCGTCAGAGTGACCGCCGTATCCAGCGGCATCCGCTTTTCAGGCCGAGTATACCACCGAGCATCCCACAGGGACATTTCCGGAGGAATCTGGTTATAACTCAAAGAAAATGGCCATAAATCGTCCAGCGAGTATGATTCGCTCTTCACAATAAAACTCATACCAAAATCGATAATACGCGGATTCCCCGATGCATCAATTAGGTAGTTTCCGTGGTGCAAGTCGCGATGCACAACACCGGCGAGTGTCATAAGAGCGGCCGCCTCTAGAATTTGCTGGCCAAATGCATGCACATTGAATGTTTCGACGTTCAGATTGCGCTCCCGCCACGTCTCCCACGGCACTCCTCCATAAGGGAGTTGAATCATTGTGGTGATTTTGTCCCGGCCGCTCGTATAGTGGCGACAGCGGGCCCATTCAGATTCATGGCGCCCAATATCGACCGGTGGTGAACATGTCCCGTCGCGGCTGAGGACAAAATACTTTGCCGCCTCAGGAAACTTTCCAAGAATCTTTGAGATTTCCGTTTCGCGCCCCAGACCGGCGTCGTCTGTCCCCACTTTCACGGCGTCGTCTTTGTGCCGCCCGTCGATGAACTTTCCCGATTTGCAGGGAATAATAGGGCGAAAAACACAGCCATATGCTCCCTTTCCTATATAATTACCCCCGGTGGCAAACATACTTTCCTAATTGATGGCGCCGGTTTTTGCTCGCAAGTATGTTTCGCGGGATTGAAAAGAATGCGAGCGGCCTTGGGTGTGGCAGTTATAGGAATATGCCTGGTGGTCGTCTGGGAGTTGATGGTCCCCCGACACATAAAAGAAAGTTTCACAGATGGCGTGGCCGATGTGCCGAATCTGAAGAACCCCCTGTGGGCGCAATTTATGCCGAGCCGCGCGGACGTCGGAGAGTATACTGAAGAGGCCGGTTATGTGGCAGATAAGCGCTACTTCCACGGCTACGTGGATGTTCAGCGACTTGGCCTGAATCGGGACTATTGTCGCATGGTCGTCCCAAAGGGCGGAGCGGATGAAGAGGCATTCTTTGCGTGCGCCCTTGCCGGCACGGAGAACAAGTCGTCCATCTCTTTCCGCACGAAGTCCATTAAGGACGGATTTGTGCGATCGCGCGACAACTACATGCGGGACTTCCTAAATGAGGGCCGCGACGGTTACTGTGCAATTGTCAAGACGGCACCAGACACCTTCCAGGCGCGCTGCTACAGGGCCGGTGATATTACTTTCAACCGCACATCCATCCAGGATACTGATCCACCGACCGAAATGGCCACACTGTTGAACTTTTACGAGGGAATAATGATGTGGTATAGATTCTACGATGATATGCGGGACTACGCCTACAATACTTTCTCTACAACTGCCGGCAAAATGACGATCAACGAGACCCCTGACCAGCGCACGACGAAGGCTCTGGAATTTAATGGTATCGACCAGTTTGTGCGGTTAGGAGAGACGAAGAACTTGACGTTCGGTGACCGCACACCGAACCGCTTCATGCGCGCATTTAGTGTGTGGGTATATTTCGACGAGTTCACCAACAATGCTCACATATTCGACTTCGGAAACGGCGCAGGCAACGACAACTGCTTCCTGGGGATCATCGGGCGGGGCAATGGGGGCATCCAGTCAAATGAGATTCGCGACAGCATCTTGTGCCGCGACCAGTCCACCCTAACTGTTCCCGCCGCGCCATCGGGTGCACAGGAGGCCCCGACGGTTCATCCGACCAAACTCATGCACACTACGGACGCCAACTGTGATGTGTTTGACTGCAAGGCACCGCAGGTTGCTGGTCGTCGTATGGCACCCCTAATTGCCGCCGCTACGGCCCCGAAGTTCGGCGCCAAGACGGCCGACCTACTCTATGAGGTGTGGGATGGGAAAGTGCGGAAGGTGCGCGTCAAACTCCCGAATGCCGTCAAGGCCCGCGAGTGGACTCACATTGCGGTCACGGCAAAAAATATGGATGCATTTGCGCCTGATTTGCAGTTCTGGGTGAATGGGGAGTTGCTCTATACGAAGCCGGCGGCTACATTGCCTCTCCGCAATTACACGAGCCATAACTATCTTGGGAAATCGAACTGGGCGGCGGTTACGTCGCAGTATGAGAACGCCGACGAACTCTTTAAGGGGAAGATGTTCGACTTCCGTGTGTATAAGGTGCCGCTGCCGGCGAAGAAAATCGCGGCGACGGTCGCATGGGGTCGCCAGAAACTCGGGCTGGCTGCAGGTGCCGCCGCAGGTTCGTTGGGGAATCTCACATTTACGAAGGAACTTTTGCCAGAGGAGCAGTCGCGTCTGGCGAAGCAGGAGGCTGCTCTTGCACCAGCCGATGATACACAGAAGCGCCTACAGGAGCGGGCTGCGCGGCAGGCGCGCACGGGCACCACCTTTTACGCGTGAACCCAGCCCAGACCGGCACCAAAAAAGCCTCACCCATCAATTAGATGAGTTATATTGACACAACCCCTCCCACCCGGTCAGGCATATACCCAACACTCCTAACTGGACAGCAGCCATCGACTGTGCTGACTTCGTTTCAACGCACAGATAGACTGGAAAGCCAGACCATATTTGCGTATGTGAGTTCGTTTAATCAGACGCAGCCAACAGGTGCGCCCAAATATCAGTTTAGATCATATGATGATTATATTGCATATAAAAAGGCGACATTTGCAAATCGGGCCACATAGGGGGCCTCTGTTTTATTTTCGTTGGCTGGCGATGTAGAAGAAGTCTTGGCGCTGGAAAGCATTCAATACTTCTTGGAAACCTGCAATCGTTTCGGGTGTGACTGCCAGGTGACGCACCACAGGTTTGCGCTTCAATATATCATCGACCGTTACGCGGGCTTTTAGGGAGGGTGGGAAGGCGCGCGGGGCATCACTCCGCGGCGTTTCGGAGGTGGGCGCGAGAACGGGGGTGCTGGGTGGCGCGCCATTCAGCGAGTTTAGGCTCAAGGCGCTCTCGCCAATCGTCGCTGAGCTGGAGTTGCCCGTCGCTACTCTCAGTGCCAATGGGGGTGGGAGTTCGGTCGGACTCGGATACCCAGGTGTAAATCCGCCCGTCGTCTCCGCGGAAGACAGGGATTCCTGATAGAATGATTCGTTCATACTTCATAGTGGCTTGGTGGCTTTAAGGGTGCGCCGACGGGTCCGATTCAAATTTGCTCGGCGGCGATTGCCGCCAGTGGTTGGTCCGCGCATTTCCGCGGCGCGCTGACGCTGTGTGCTCTTCATCTTCTGGTAATTTTTGCCGCTGCGACCGGTTATATTTGGGATATTTGCCGGCCTGAATGCAATAGGTGCATTGTTGCGATTGTTATTAGTGTTGTCAAGCGCCTGTGTAAGCAACGCCGCATAACTTTTCGGGGTGTTTCGTAAATGTTTCTTGGTGAATTTTGTTGCAAGTTTGTTGACTAAATATGGATTTATTTCACGCAGTTCGTAAATATTGCCAATGCTGCGCACATTGAGAGCATCAATAATTGGCTTAGGGAGACCCTGCTTTATTGCACGCACTGCAGGTGTTTCACCAAGACTATTTGGTAAATAATGGTTTACCCCAGATGCAATTAGCCATCTAATAATCGCAACGCGGTCCTCGATTTTCTCGTGTGGTCCGTAATCGGGCTTTTTTAAAGGGCGCGTGTAAATAAACAAAACTGTTTGACCATGACTATCTACAGTATTTGCGTCGATTCCGTTCTCAAATGCAAATTTGAAAAATTCATATGGGCTGGCTAAATTATATGTAAATGGTAACATTGCCATATATGTGTCATATTTATTATCAGATGCATTATAAAGTATTTTAAAGAGTGTCACAAAATTTCGAACAGTTCCCACATTTGCAATATTGCGCCTGAAAATCTCCAATATATCGTCATGCGTTACACCCAACCGCTCAGTGTTTTGAGCAATATATTCGAGTGTGCTCACAAGAATTGGTGGATTGCGCATATTTGATATGATTTCATCTATCATGCCATAATAGCCTACTGGATAGTCGAACGTGGCATCCTCATCATTGTTATTTTCATTATTTTCGTTCAAATAGTCATTGTTTTCATCCATATAGTCATCTTCGTCAGGATATCTGGCACCGGCTTCTAAAAGAATACGTGCAGCCTCATCACGCTTGAAATATACTGCATATCGCAGTGGTGTAAACACTTTATCTTTGTCAAGTCGTTCATATGTGTTTTCTTCATTGTCGTTGCTGTCACCGTATTCTATGTAAAACTTTTCCAACATATTTATATCTGCCCCGCCTTCAATTAGAGGGCGCAGCACATCATATGCTTTGTAAAATATGGCAATTGATATAGGATATAATGGCTGTATGGGGTCAAATGTGCCAGTTGGATGAAATGCCTGTAGATCCACATTGAGTCCTATACGAGACTCGCGCAGACGAGGAATGAGTGCCTTCACCTGATCTGCGTCATTTTTCTCTATTGCATTGAAAAACTGCTGCTTCAATTCTTTCACCTGTTTTTTTGTAAGCCTAGGTGCAGCGGCTGACATATTACAATATACTATAATGTGTCAACAAATTATGCTACCTAGGCCAGTGCCCTACTAATTGTAATTTTCAATATACTGATCGAGTGCCTGTGTGATTTGCTTTAAGGATTTACTGATGGTCGCCGCCAAATGCACAAGCGGATCGGCGGGTGCGGCCTTGCGCTCGCGCTCACGTGATACAATATCTGGCAGCCCACCGGGTCTAGCCATTGGCGTAGCAGTCACGGTGCTGCCTGCACTGCCTGCGTTGCCTGCATCCGCATGTGGGCGCATAGTCTCCTGTGGACGCCGGTGCATTATATCATACTCCCTAATTGCACTATCAACCTGCTCGATTGTAAGACCAGTGGCCGCCGCCACCGCAGACTTCGTCATAAAACCCTCCATAAACATCGACGCGGCGACTTCCCGCACCTTTCGCACAACCTCCCCTTCACTCCGCCCCAGGGCCCGTGCAGACTCCGCAACTGACCGCGCATCAGCTAAATCTTGATATATCTCTCGCAAGTCGGCTTCACTCCACGGTTTTCCGAAATTTGCCGGCAAATCCATTTACTGGTCCTATATGATCACGGCCTTAGACTGCTCTGTCAGCCCACGCTACGCGCCCGCCTGCGAGCCGTAGCCAACATTGCAGCCGAAAACATCGACCGCACACCAACTCCTAACTGCAGTAAATCGCAATTAGGGAGATAGAATTGCATGCGTGTCATCCCATATGGGGGCTGCGGCAGTTCGAGCGTATACCGCGGTGTATTATGGCGTATATCTTCCATGATGGGCGTCCATGTAGCCCCGTAAAAAATGCGATGCGCGGCGGCGCGCTCGGCCATATCGAGACCATTTAATTCATATACACGCGCACATATTTGCCGCACAATTTCCACCGGAATCGCGTGGGCGGCTGTGGCGCTCATATCTATTTTATTCCTTCTTTTGGAGGGCCAAATTCGACAATTCGTCGGCCCGTGAATTGGCCGCACGCGGCACATGCTCGAACTCGACCGCTTCAAAGCCGCGCAGAAGGCGCTGGGCGATGCCATAATATTGGAGCAGCACCGGGTGACGCACTTCATACATCCCCTTAATTTGCCGAATCACAAGTTGGCTGTCGCCGCGCACCTTGAAGCGTTTAATCCCGCGGTCGGCACACATCGCGACGCCTAATAGCAGTCCCATCCATTCCGCCTCATTGTTTGTGCAGCGATCGCCGACATATTTCGTCGCTACCTGTATTTCACGGCCGTCTTCATATAAGACAGCCCCTGCCCCCGCCGCACCCGGATTTCCCTTACTGCAACCATCGAAGTTAACAACATATGTCGGTTGCTTGGCTCTGGTGGCATGTGCCGTTTGTATCATAAAGTCGTCAAGACTCTGTGGATTTATCATATGGCTTGTAGGTGCGCTTCTATATAGCGCGCTACAGAATCTTTCAAATTTACTTGCGCCTGTGCGTTAACCCCTAAAGAATGGCAAAGCATTTACTAAAGAATGCAGCAGCCACCGCCGGCAAAAGACTCCGCCGAAGTCCTCGGAGCAGGCGGTTACGGGGTCGTCGTAAAGAATGCGGACGGCCACGCCCTAAAGTTATTTTATGAATCCACCGCCGATCCCCACAGAGAAGCTGCAATCCAGACAAAAGCCAGAGAACTTCTCGCAGCCGCCGGCGTCCCTATCAAAGTTGCCGCGGTCCACTCTGTGACTACCCAGCCTCTCGTATGGCGCAGCCAGCAACTCCTAAATGGAATTACAATGGAGGCTGTCGAGGCTCCTGACGGTGGCCCTCAAATGCATATTCTTTTAGGATATGCAGGAGCCGACCTGGATACTTTATGGTTGCGCGACTCGGCTGCACCGGCGGGACCGACAAATCTGCCGCGGGGATTCTTTGCTGGCGCGGATACTTTAACCGAACTTTGGGAGGAGCGCGGCAGTCGGTGGACGGTCGAGCGAGTGGCTCGCTTAATGGGCCGTGCACTGGCTGTGCTGATTGCGGGTGGTATTGTGCCAGTCGACTTGGAGTTTGTATATGGGGATGATGATGCGATCTGGCTCATCGACTTCGGACTTTGCCGGTTCGGCCGCGTTGACCCGCGTGCATTCTTGACAGCGCGTGGCTCTGAAGGCCTGGCAGGCGAAATTTATATTCCACAGGAAGGTTGGAGGGGTCGCGCGGAGTTTTTGGAGAGTTATTACAGAGGTATTCGACTGTATTCAGATGGCACATATTATTGGACTCTTAATATGAATAGTTTAACTGCAACTCGCGATTTATATCGGCTTATTAACTATTGGAAAAAAATCCCAAATGTATGTGCTAAAATAGAGGCGTGTATAAGTGCGGGTGCACAACTTTCCAACATACATACATCATATGGACCCCCGTTATTGCGCGCAATCTCTATTAAATGCGATTTAGAAATTATTAAACTGTTGGCTGCATATTGTCCTATTGATTTTACTTATAGGGGGTTTCATCAAAGTGGAGTATATTATGTGTCGCGCGATGAAACACAGTTAATGGAAAATATGAGAAGTTTATTTGATATTGACTGTGTTGTATATTATTCATATATGAATGAGTTAATAACAATATATCATGCTGCAATTGGAAGTTCTGCTGTTGAAAATAAGATAATAACTGAACTTATGGTGCGCGGAATCATACCAAGTGATTATAGTATATACATACCAAATAACGAAGGCTTTCCGACGAATCTTGCATATGTAGAAGAGGTATGTCAAATTCTTAACATAAATACTGACAATTTGATACACTTGGACTTATATGAAGTGCCATATGTGATGGATGATTTTGAACAATTAATTGATCATGAAGATGATTTTAATTCTGAACTACGCTTAGAATGAATAATAATGAAAATGTATGGCAGTCAGTTAGAAATAATGGGCGGGTAAGTAAAAATAGTAATACGCAACTTATATTTCTTAAATGTATGCCACGCACTTCTTTAAATGAATTACTACATAGATTTACTTCATATTATGGTAAACCTCCTCAAATTGTAAATGATATAAATAATCAACGATTAAATGACCCACATACAAATAAACAATATAAATTATCAACGCATATTCAAATGAATCATAAATTATATAAAAATTCATTATATATAAATTATAAGTTAAATAATATAAATGTATTTCATGTATCATTACATTTGTGTCCAGGTCAAACACATGGCAAGTTTAGTCTTATGCATTTTAAACAGCAGTCAAATGTAGGAAGAACACTGCGGTTATGTAGGCGAGGAAATTCTCAAAGGTCATTCGTATTTTGTAATGGCCAGCAATTAAAATCAAATTTAGATGATGAATTTAAAAACGAAATGAAGCATGTAATCAATGTATTTAATATGTATTTTAAACCAGGTAATACATTATACATAGAAAACCCATTAACTGTAAATAGCGTAAATACACATAATAAATTAAATAATATGTGGAAAAATATGACAAATTCTGTAAATTCTTATACGCGTCGCCAACATAAGCACTAGACTCCTTATAGTATAATATAAAAATTATTAAGACAATCTTTATATTATTTTATATTATGCACTACACCGCGGCTCGCTCCCTTAGACCAACTAATATTTAAAACCTGAACTTAACGACCCTTCCATTTCCAAATACTTTCACGACACATTGGACATTTTAAAGGGTATATTGTCTCTGTTTCTGACATGGTTTTCCAACAGTCAGAACACACTATATGTTTGCCGCAACTGATTTGAATCATATCCTTATTTTCCATACAAACAGGACAGTCATCTTTTTCAGTAAGGAATATAATCTTACCATACATAACAGCGCAATTCACGCACATTCCATTATGACAATCAAGAATATGCTGCGGGCGTTTTTGACCACATAGTCGAAAGTTATGGCATTCTATTAACTTACATTTATAAGGACATTCTGTTTGACAATAAATGTTATATTCAGTATTTCCACCAAGAATATGAGTATGATTGCGATGACCACAACTACATTCTGCTGAAGGAATCTCACACTCTTCATCTTCATAACACCCACAAAAACATTGTTGAAAACAACCACCTTCGCCTTCACATGACGACATTATATTTAGTTGATATGTATCGTAGCGTTATACTTGTGTCAATTTTTAGTGCCGGTTTGAAGTATTTGTGGGTATAAAAGTCCTCGACTCGCTCCCTTAAAAGTCCGCGTCCAGCGAAAACTGCATAGACTCCCGTGAAACCCCCACACCCGCCTTCGCATAAGTCGTCACGCGCTTCTCGAAGAAGTTGTCCTTGCCCTCTAGCGCAATCCGTTCCATGAAATCGAACGGACAGCCCACCCCAAACATCCGTGCATATCCTAACTGCACAGCCAGGCGGTCCGCACAGAATTCAATATACTGTGCCATGAGTTTCCCGTTCATCCCAATTAGGTCGCACGGCAGCGCCTTTGTGATGAAATGCTTCTCGATCTCAACGGCCTCGCGTAAAATCTGGTGGACCTTCTCTTGGCTCGGCTTCCGCACAATCTCCTTAAAGAGTTCACATGCAAATTCCGTGTGGAGCCCCTCGTCCCGCGCAATAAATTCATTAGAAGTCGTCAGACCAGGCATGAGACCCTGCTCCTTGAGCCAGAAGATTGCACAGAATGACCCTGAGAAGAAGATGCCCTCGACCGCAGCGAAGCCGACGAGACGGGTCGCGAAGTCCTCCGTGGTCGATGAAATCCACCGCTGCGCCCACTCGGCCTTAGCCTGCACACATGGAATCGTCTGAATGGCCTGCTGGATTTCCAGTTTCTCGGCCGGATCCTCGATGTAGGTGTCAATTAGGAGTGCGTAGGTTTCGCTGTGGATGCTCTCCATGGCGTTCTGGAAGGCGTAGAAACAGCGCGCCTCGGGAATCTGGACCTCGTTCGAGAACCGCAGCGACAAGTTCTCCATGACAATCCCGTCGCTTCCGTGGAAGAAGCCGAGCACATACTTGATGAAGTGCTGCTTGTTGGCGTCAAGGGCTTTCCAATGTTTCATGTCCTTGCCGAAGTCGATTTCCTCAGGCGTCCAGAAAACAGCCACATGTTGCTTATACTTGGCGTAGAGGGTAGGCTTCTGAACAGGGAAGAGTGTGAACCTGTCAGGGTTTTCCCGCAGAATCGGCTCTACCCACGGCTCGTCGGCTGCCCGCGCACTCTCTAATAGCATTTCCGGCAGATCCGAGGCGGAGCCGGCGGCGCGCGTAATGGGGGAATTGAAGGGGGCACGGAGAGCGGCACGCGCCGATTCAAGAGAATATGTAGAGGAGATGATGTCGGTCATGGCTTGTTGACTAATATACCGTCCGGGAAATTTAGGCGGTGGTCGGTTGATAAACGGCGCGTTAGGTGGCGCCTCAATTTTATCGCGCTTATTATGATATTTTCAATGTGTATATTAGAACTAGTGGTATGTCGCGCAACAACTCGGGTGCAAACCTGGGACCAGGCAATATTAATGGGTTTAACCCAGAAAATTATATCTTAAATAATAATTCCAGCACAAGCGGCAGCAGCAGTAACAACAGCAGCAATGCTGACTATTCCCACATATGGATTGATATTGATGTGCTCGGTGATGGTAATTGTTTCTACCGCTCTCTCTATCATGCGGCGCTCTTCCATGTGGATCCTACAGCCTTCAAGCGGCTTCTGCTCTGCTTTTGTCTAAATGTCGACGATTATGACAATGAAGACACCCTAAAGGTGTTTGCAGCAGACGCCGCTAAAGCCGCCGCTAAAAAAAAGACATATAACAAACAACTTGCACATGAGCACGAGTTCTGTAATGCAGCCCGCGCAGCCCTTGCAAATGAGATAAAGTATAAGGACTTGTTCAAGCGCATGGATAATGCCGACTCAGAAGATTACAAATCTCCATATGCAATATTAAAAGAGAAGGCTCAGCTTGGCCAGGAAATATGGTCGGCGATCATAGGGGAGTTTTCTCATGCATTTCAGCATAAATTTAGACGCGCGTCAACATTTACGGATATGAGTGAAGAAAAGTTTGCAAACGTCTATGCAGATATTGTGCGCGCCGACCGTGAATTTGTCACCCAACTAGAGATCCTTATGGTAAATTTCATGCTCCGCCATTGCGGTCTAAAAATACATACTCTCAATCCTGACGGAAAATATCGTGCAAATGATATTGGCACCCTAAATGCGAACAATTTGCTGGCTGCGCCCGTGGGAAACATTGAAAATGCAGGCCCAAGCGCTACAAATAATATACCAAATGCGTCTATTAGGGCACCCGCTGAAGAAATAAAACTCACTCCACTATTTCTTATGAGACTTCCTGAACATTACAATGTCGTTGTGCCGTCGAGTGTATATAGTGAGCATTTTGCCGTTCTGGATAATATAGGTAATGAAGACCCTGTGCAATATACAGATGAAGACTTATTTGTAAATCCCGAAACGGTCCACGCATATATAGTAAAGATGACAACTGGTGGCGTGCCTGAAGCCACCGAGCACGCAGGTGGCCGCCGCCGGCGCAAGCATCGCGCAACTCACCGCCGCCACCGCGCCAATAAATCTCGCAAGCGCAAGTAATGAGCGAGCCGCCCACCGACCCGAAGGTCGTCCCCCTATACAAACATACACGCTACGCCGATTCCTATAAACCCAATGATATTTACTGGGGACTCGGCATAGAGTGCGAAGGATATATCGAGGCAAACCGGCCTGCCTGGCCCAAATTCGACGGTGCCGCATTTACCAGCCGCCAAGCCCCCGAGCGCTACAGTGTGCGCTATTATGACTCATACAAACCGGCTGTCTATAACGATGCAATCAAAGGGCTCATCGATCCCAGTGGCTCCTACACCCTCCCACTACTCCTAAATGCACACTCCTTCCAGCGCATTGATGCTGCCGGCGAACACACAACCGCGTTCAAAAAACGCCTCCTACCAGATGATAGCGGTCACGTCTGGGACATCATTCCTAATCCCAAATTCGCCGGCCGCACAATCCTCGAAGCGCTCCAAGCACACTCGCCCTACTTCCACCTAATTGATCCATCAGGACTCATGGCCGCAGATTTCATATTTGATGGCGACTCCATAGAAATTGCCACACGCAATTACTATAAGACCACCGTTGCGGCCGTCGTCGCCGAGTTTACCGACCTCCGCGCCCGCTTCATTCGCCACCTAAATGCAGCATGGTCCGCCGCCGGCCTCCCAGCCACGCTCCAGCCCCTCCAATGGATGACCGCCAACCATCCATGGGCGGTCTACCACAGCAATCCGCGCAATATTGCCATCTTTAATAACGGGACTTACCACATAAACTTCACGGCTCCCACGCGCCTCGACGCACGTGGTCGCATCGCGAACTGGCCGGTCTTCGTCGACCGCCATCGCCGCATCGCCCGCTACATCCAATGGCTCCAGCCATTCCTCCTAATTGCATATGGAACACCAGATCCCTTAGTGAAATCCCCACTACTTGGCCATCGGTTTTCGGCGGCATCCCAGAGAGCTGCTGTGAGCCGTTATATAGGGGTCGGCACATACGATACTCGGGCCATGCCTACTGGTAAAATGAATACTGTCCCGCGTCAAGAAGCACGGGTTGCTACGGAAAACGGCTGGATGGTCAGTTTTGCCGCCGATAGTGCATATAAATCCTATGCGGATGTGGGCACGGATATAAACTTTAACAAGCATTATAGCCATGGCCTGGAATTTCGATTCTTTGATTACTTTACCCCCACGCACCTCCCAGCACTCCTAAAAGTAATCGCCTACGCAGCCGACCAGGCACTTAGCATGCGCGTTTCGGCACCGCAAGACAGCCCTCTTTGGAATACTTTAGTGGAACTGGCGCATCAACAGGGACAGGCTGCCGTCGTCTATCCCTGGATGTGTGATGCGTTGTCAACGGAACTCGGTGTGCGGGTCGCGAATGGGTCATTTAGGGATGTGTGGAATAGCATTCGGCATACACTGGAGGATGTGTGGTCGGGACACGGGGAATGTTCACGGGCTATGATTGACGGCGTGCCACCAGGTGCGCCACGAGTCGCCAGGAGTTTGGCGGTGGGTCTGCCGGCGGACCGCGAGCCGCTTCTGGGTGGGCCAACGACGGTGGTTATGGTGCCGACGGCGGTCGAGGGGCTGGCGGGCGGTGCAAAGAAATCATTCTGGCGGCGCCTGATTTGCTGGGCTTGAGGCGGCTGCCTGGATGCGCTCCATCCAGTAGTCGAGCGTCAGCCGCCGCATGTCATACTCGCCGGCCGCCGCGCGCCGTTGCACGACCTCTAATTGTTCTTTTAGGAATGCCGGTGTAATATCTGACCAATGCTGGACGATTACCACAGGAAGGCCCTCGTAGAGACGGTCCATGGGTGATGTGCGGACGACGGGGATTAGCCCGAGGGCCAACGCCTCCCAGGTGCGGTGACAGTCATAGCCGCCTCCGTGGGGAGACAGCACGAAATTGTATTTGACTTGGGCCCGCCACGTATCGTATGTATCAATACGTGCCGGCTCATAATATATGCATTCAGCGGGAATCTCGGCAATGGCTGCTTTGCGATCGGCTCCATATTTTGTCCACATCTGGAAATGGAAATTGGCGTAGCATTTCATTTCCCGCTCGGCTGGCGGGGGCGCGGCTGCAGCGATGGCTTTTAGGGTGGCTTCGTAGTCGAGTGGGGAGACTTCGCCGTGACGCCAGGCACCGCCGCGGACGATGCAGTGATAGCACATTCCAATTGGGATAGGTGTAAGTTTCGGATGCACAGTGGCCGCATTTTGCGAAAACCAGTGGATGATACGCGGGTCCTCGATGAACTTCCTAAATGCCTCATCGGATGGGAAGATGTCGGCTGCGACGGTTTCATCGCAGTCACCGCTCACAAGCACGAAACGCTGCTTAACGTGAGGAAAGATTGCGGTTGCAAAAAAAGGTATGGCCGATCCGTGAATATATACAACGGCACCGTCGTGCATATTTTTCCAATCATAACCTATCATTTTCCGCACAGATGATTGCGGAGTGGCGGTTGTAATTTCACAGCGTTTTAATATACCCCGTGAACATACATATGTGCAGTTGCCTTCGCTCATTCTAATTATTCCTTTGATTCTTCTTTAGCCGCTTTGGCTGCCTTGGCTGCTTTTAGGGAGAGTTTGGTTTTTGTGACAGGGGCTGAGGTGGGCACCAATACTTCAGCAGATGCCACAGCGGCTGTCTTGGCAGCCTTTAGGGATAGTTTAGGCTTGCCGGTGGCAACGGGAGATGCCAGTGCTGGCGCTGGTGCAGCAGACACCGCCTCCACAGCAATAACCTTATCAGCCCCTGTGCGCTCCGTCGGGCCAATATATTTGAGTCCAAGGAATGCGAAGATGTCCTCCTCGCTGTCCATTGCCGGCACCGCCGCAGCGGTATCCACAGTCGGCACCATCCCATGTTCGTTCATCGTATATCCACGTGTCAATGCCCATCCACGCATACCAATATTGAATCCTTGCGACCCTGTGAAATAGAGAATCGCATACGGATATTCGGCAGGTGGAGTCAGCAGCAGATCCAGACGCCGCGCAGCCGCACCCACCCGTGCAAATGCCAGCGTCTTCGTCGCGCCCTTCGCAAGAATTCCCACAATGTATTCGCTCGCCACCAGCGCCTCCACACCCTCCTTGAATACCTTCCGCATAGCTGCCTCCGTCATCGCCGGCGAACCTGCGGTAATCAGCACATCAATATCACCCGAATCGACCTGGCCGCGCCGATAGGAGCCAACGACCTCCATCTTCAAACCCCGTGGTTCAAACACACTCCTAAGTGCAGTCTCGTGGACCATGATTTCGGCCCGTGGAATACGCTCCAGGGCATCCTCATAATATTGCAGGCCGAGTTTCTGGGCGGCAGTTAGGAGGTCTGGGTCGGCCGCCGAGCGACGGCGAAGTTCTTCAATGGATGTCACGCCGTCCGCGACAAGCGCCTTTGCCTTCACAGGGCCCACACCATATACATTTAGGAGCGCGTCGTATGCGCTGAATTCGGGCTTGGACCGCGCATTCTCGGCTGCCCGCAGACTGCCTGTGGCGAGGATTTCGGCGACCTTCTCCTGGATTTTCTTGCCGACCCCCTTCAGGCCGGCCACATCGGCGACGGCAGTGATTGCCGGCAGCGCCTTCATACTTGTAATTGCAGTCTGGTAGGCGCGGGCTTCAAATACCTTGCCGGCGGCTTTGTCACTCTTCTGGAGAATGTTGAGGGCTTCGATGATTTCCTTCTTGCGATCCATGGCTTGCTTGCAAAAAGAGGTGGCAAGTGCCGTGTTTCAAATTTTTAGAGTATTAGGGCGGCGCGGCTGCGGAAATGGCCGCATAATACTCGACCACACGCGGGTGTGCCTTAATTGCCCTGGGGTCAATCTCCCACACATAAAGTGCATCCAGAGATTTCACACGCGACAGGGCAACATACGCCTGGCCGTATTCAAATGTGTTTGCACCGATATCAATCAGTGCCATGTCGAGGGTCGCACCTTGTGTCTTGTGGATCGTATTTGCCCAGGCGAGCCGAAGAGGAATCTGCGAGCGAGCAATAACGCCGTCATCGCCGACAGGCCATGCATGGCGTGCAATGACTCGCTCGCTGCCGTTCAGGAATTTCACCACAGGGTCCTCGCCGAAGAATCCTGTGACGACCCCGCGCGACCCATTGACGAGTCCCTCGCCGACGTCCAGATTACACACGAGCATCACTTGGGCGCCGATGGCCAGCACCAATTCGGCAGCATATTGTGCATCCGTGTCCATGGCGGCAATTAGAGGCGCAAGGGTGGCCTCTGCCGCTGCGACGGCCGCGTCTGATACGCGCGCACTGGCTGCTGCAGTTTTCACCTTATAGGTCTTATGCGGTCCCCCGAGCGCCTTCAGATTGGCCGCATTGATTTCGTCGACCTCGGTGCGGCGTGGAAACAGAAGGGTCGGCTTGATGGACTGCGCCTGCCACGACAGTCCCTTGCGCCCCCGCAACATCTCTAAATGAGATTCCTGGAGGGCCCCCTTGCGAACAGCATTTAGGAGTTCGCAGAAGGCGGGGTCAGACTGTCGCTTAATTTCGGTGAGTTCGATGGTCTTGTCGAAGACGGTGGCCCAGCGGGGCGAGGCGAACGCCAGATGCTCCCCGCTGGCAATCTGGGCCGGCGTCAGGCCCCGCACGATCGGCGGAAGTTGGAAGAAATCCCCGATGAAGAGCACTTGCATACCACCGAAGGGTCGCGGCGACCCGCGCAGAAGTTGCCCGATGTCATCGAGTTTCTCAAACAACTCGGCGGTCATCATGGACACCTCATCGACGACCAGGACGTCCGTCTTCAGCCAGTTCGCCTTCGAACGCTTGTTCTGGCGAATCTTTGCGGCCAGTGCACCGGCACTCTCTCGGCCTAGTCCGATGCCGGCCCAGGAATGGAGCGTCTTCGCACCACCCCCTAATAGCAGCGCGGCGCAGCCCGTCATTGCGGTGACGGCAATCCGCATCTCACGTGGGGCGACCTCCTTCAGAGTCTCCACAGCGAAACTTTTACCGGTGCCCCCAGGGCCCGTTAGAAATACATTGTGGCCGGCCATAATAGCGACAACAGCGGCTCGTTGGCTTGGTGTGAGTTTGTCCATACTTTTTGTTGGGTGCCCTTATGCACTGCCGACAGAAAGTATCAAATTTAGGGGCGGATACTAGACCAAAAACTTTAGCAAATATGCGAACCATCCTCCAGCATTTCTAATAGCTGCTTGTGTGGACTCGTCAAAGTTCTCTAAAGTGTGCACCGTGACACACTTTACAAAGTCGCCAAAGAATACTTTAGTCGCCGGCAAACCGGCCGCCTCCCAGACACTTTTAAAGTGCGGATCGGCAGGTGGACATACTTTATAAAGTTCCCCGCGATTGCCAACAAGTTCTATTAGGGTTGCTGCGGTTTCCATTGATTCGTTTGAAAATCTTTCGGCACTCGCGAGCGATTCGAGGAAAGTGCTTTCGGGTAAAGTGCACCCACTGGAAATACTTTCGCTGTCACTGACACTGTTGCTGCCGCTGCTCCCACTACTTTCCATCTTATGCCGGTTAAAGTGTCTTTAAAGAAAGATCGCGAAGGCACTTTAGCCGCCCAGGGGCTTCACCTCGCCATCCAGCCCTCAATAATATTCGAGCCCCCCACAGAATTCCCGCACCTCCGCCCGAATATTCGCCAGTTCCGCCTTATCCTCACCACGCGTCCTAATTGCACGATCGATGAAATCCGCCACACGATCCATGTCGGCAGGCACCGCGCCCCGTGTTGTAATTGCCGGCGTCCCAATGCGAATTCCCGAGGGGCGCAGCGCGGATACATCACCAGGAATTGTGTTTTTGTTCACGGAAATTCCCGCAGCCTCCAGAGCCCGCTCCGCAATCGCCCCCGAACACGCGACGGGTCGCAAATCGACCAGCATAAGATGATTATCCGTGCCACCCGTCACAATATTATAGCCGCGGGCCATGAGCGCCCCAGCCAGCGCCCGCGCATTTTCCCGCACACGCTCCATATACATCCTAAATGCAGGCTGTGCGACCTCCCGCATTTGTGCGGCGATGCCCGCCACCTGGTGAATGTGTGGACCTCCCTGGAGACCTGGGAACACCGCATCATTTATGCGCCCCTCTATGTCCCTGCGGCAAAAAATCAGGCCGGCCCGTGGGCCACGTAGCGTCTTATGTGTAGTCGTCGTGACCACATCACACAGCGTAAATGGACTCTCCATAAGACCAGTCGCGACGAACCCTGCAATGTGCGCAATATCAGCCATTAGGAGCGCCCCCACGCTATCCGCGGCTCCCTTGAAGCGTGCGTAGTCAAAATCCCGCGAATATGCGGATGCCCCCACAATAAGCAGGCGTGGCCTAAATGCGCGCACCTTGGACTCCATGTCGGCGTAGTCAATCAGGCCATCGGGGTCGACTTTGTAGGGCATCGACTCGAAGTAGACCGATGTCGCCGAGACCCGTCGCTTAGCCGTCATATAACCGTGCGTCAGATGCCCGCCAGATGGCAAATCGAGGCCCATGACGCGGTCGTGTGGCTGTAGAAGAGCAGTGTATACTGCAAAATTCGCCGGCGACCCCGAGTAAGGCTGCACATTGACCGCCCACTCGACCGGATCCAGACCGAAGGCCGCAAGCGTGCGTTCCTGTGCGAGCCGCTCAATACGGTCGACGACCTGATTGCCACCATAATAGCGGGCACCAGGATATCCCTCGCTATATTTGTTCGTCAGCACGGAGCCGAGACAATCCAGCACAGCCTTCGACGTATAGTTCTCTGACGCAATTAACTCGATCATGTCGCGCTGGCGCTCACCCTCGGCATATACGAGATCAGCCAATTCAGAATCACCCGCACAAAGAGGCAGACGCAGACTCATTATTCTTCTAATTGCATTTGAACGGGCTGTTTAGACGGAGATGCAACAGATGTTACCCGTGTGCCCCCAAGCGCACGCGCAAGCCGGCTAATTGGCGTATGTAGATTATAGAGGCAAACACAAGGCAGCACCGTCGCCCCCTCCTCCACATCCCATGACATCCGCCAATGAGCCGGCACAAAGAGTGCCACACCGGGCCGCAGTTTCACATCCAAATACTTTAATTGGCCCACATATGGTGTATCTGCCGCCGTAAATTCGTGGGCAAAGCGGCCCTCCCATGCCGCCGGCATATAACGGTCCTCCTTCGCGCTCATAAGAGTCACCACCACCTCACCGTCTGTGGGAAAAATGACCGACCACATGGCCCGCTGCACATAGAGTCCGCGCCGTCCCACCCATGTCTGCACCTCGCGCTTGAATAACCATGGCATCCACTCCCACATACCCCCTAAATGCGGCACCAGGGTTTCCTCGAGCCAAGGATCCAGCGCGGCTTGTGCACCATACATCGTCGCCATTCGCTCATTCCACGGAATTGCGGCAGTTGCCGGCACCGCCCGCACCCAATCAGCCAATTCCTTAAATACAGGTCTTTTCGTAATATCTTGACGATTCCATACAGGGCAATTAGGAATTGAGCGGATAACGAACGGGGTGCCCTCTTCGAGCAGTTCGGGAATGCGCTCACGTTGTGTCCATTCAATTTGATTTAGTTTATATTCCTGGACAGTTTGTTTATAATACACTACTCCTAAAAATATCACAATGACTACTATTAGGAGGATTGTTAACATACGTCTTATTTTCTGTGGGCTTTCTTATGACGGACTGTCTTACGCGCGGTTGCAGCGGTTGCTGCAGCAGGGGCCATACCAACGACCTGCATAAGGGGCGCGAAGAGATTGGGCATGAAAATCTTGCGCCGGATGTTGGAGATCTCGCGCTTATTGAGTTTCACCGTGTGCGACTTGCGCTTTCCTGATGGACCAATATTGATGACTCGCTTGACACCCTCGCCGTTCTTTATTTCCACGATTTTCATGTGTGCCTCGCGCTGGCCGTTTACCATATCTTCATGGACTTGCTTGGACTTGTAGTTGAAGTGCTGTGCACCGCCGAATTGCTTCGCACCACGCATTCTGCTTTCAGGTGAGAAGTCTTATGGGCGCCGCCTGGTGACCGCCGCCCCGCGCCTGCTTCGCACTGGTGTCAGCGCCCGCCGGCCATGAATGCGGCGAGTCCGATTCTTGCGGAGATGTGCAGCCGTCACAGCCGCCGCAGCAGCCGCGGCCCCCACCTCCTCGCCACTTTCCACAACACTCCTAACTGCAGTTAGAAGAGACCGAGCGCGGCCCTGCCATTCGTCCGATAAGACCCCATCCTCGCCCACCGCTCCATAATAGTTCCATTCAGGACGCTCTGCACACGCCGCACCAAAATCGTCCTCCATGCGAGTCAACTCGTCGGCCCAGGGGATCACTGCGAACCCCCGTATAAGTGCTGCGCCATCCTTCAATATATCTGCACGCATCGCCTCCACATCGGCTCCTTCAATCAAACCATATGCCCCTATAAGCGCCGCTGGTATACCCGCAGTCAGGTCATAGGAGACTTCGTCGACCACATATTTATCCTCGCCATCTCCACGGTATATCCCTTCACCACACAGGAGTGCCTCGAGAACGATGAAAAGTCCGTAGACTGTGTTTTGCACACGAAGCACATCGAGTTCTGTGTCAGCAGCCCTCAATGCGTTTTTAAAAGCCTCCAGGGCGGTAGCAGTTGTCCACATTAATGGACGCACCGAAACCTTTTAGGATTACTTGGCCGCGCCTGCGCCACCGAAGGTCGACCCATTATACTTCGCCATCTTTGTCGGATTATTGAATGGCTTCGATTCCATGGCCTTCGCCTTCGCATCGGCTTCCGCGCGACAACTGTAGGGGCCGGCACGGAGTAGCGCCTTTGGCATCGATAACTCACTCACGAGCCGACTTGTCGGCTCCGTGCGGTCGGGTGCCATCTTGCCACGGTTAAACATGTCCGAGTCCGCCGGTGGCACATACTGGTCCTTTTCGGGGATCCTGAGAGGACGGTCCAGGCGTCGGAGTTTGGACTCCTCGTCGATGGCCGAAATATAGCGGGAAGGCGTGTAGGTGTCGCCTCCAGGAGGGAACACCAGGTCGGCCGGAGTTTGCGGCAACTGCTCCACAGGACCGGCGGTCTTATACTCGAGGCACACCTTCGTAAATGGTCTGAAGGGGAGCGGCACGTCGACCTTCTGGGATGGCACCACATGCTTCAGCATCTGCGTGGGATCCCAGTGCGTCTTCAGACAAACGGGCGGATAAAACGGAGAGGTGGAGGACGAGCCGAACGGATACTCACCGCTCTCGTTATTATAATCTGATACACTGGCGAACTGCATATGCCTAAACTATCCTAATTGCGGTTAAAAATTCAGGGCGCTTACGCCACAGGTGGGGGGGGGCGCTCAAGCCTGAAGGGCGTTGCGGCTTACGCCACAGGCGGGGGCCGCTCAAGCCTGAAGGGCGTTGCGGCTTACGCCACAGGCGGGGGCCGCTCAAGCCTGAAGGGCGTTGCGGCTTACGCCACAGGCGGGGGCCGCTCAATAGTAGCATCCCCTATAGCCACATCAACCGACTCCGCTATCTGCAAAATCCCAGACCATTCACAGTCCGCGTTGTCTATCACGGTCCCCAGTGCATCCACCCACTGGAACCGCACACGGTCCAACTTCGCAATCGGTGGATTGAGAGCCACGGGATTCTGAATCATCGTCTGCGTGTATGTCCCAAAATTCCCTAACAGCAGCTTCGCATAATACTGCTTCGTCGCCCCCGTCGGCTCCGTCGTCCGCGCCAGATCCTCAGGCCCAGAGGTGTCCACGCGATTCAGCGAATATTCGTCATTTAGGCGCAAGTAGATGTAGTCGTCGAGAATCTTGTAGAAACTCTCCGCGTTATAGTATGTCCCGCTACCCACAATTGGTGTGCGTCCATCAGCCGTCGCCGGCGTATTGTTGCTCATATCCGCCTTAGGGAATCCCAGGTTATACCCGAGTCCCCAGAACTGGTCCACGTTCGAAAGTGGCGGGTAAATCGACGACTTGAAGAGTAACTGGAATCTTATAGGATCCGTAAATTTGGCCCGCGCAAAGTAGGTCGACGGCAACAAGTCCCCATAATATTTCTGCAAATATGCCCCCACTGTGTCAACCACAGTCGTCTGAATACTGCTGAAAATCGCCAAGTTCGATGTGTAGCGCCCATAATATCCCTGGATAGTGCTGTGATATGACTGGAAACCCGTGAACACAAGTGCTGGATTGAGAGTAAGTCCCAACGCAATCGTATTTGTGCTAAAATAGCGGTCAAAGTTCGAAGTGCTGGCCACATACTCTGGATTATAGTTGCTCACATTTCCTGTGTTGACCGCCGCAATTTCGCTAAACAAATCATTCGCCGATACGAATCCATAGTCGTAGCGGTTTGTCAAGCGGAAACGCACCATTGTCTGGAAATCTTCCGTAGGCGAATACCCCCTAATTGCCAAATATGAGTATGAATTGGAATCGACAATCGGACCAGCCGGCTGTAGTCCAATATTATATATGTAGGAACCGAAGTAATACCCCTGGAACTCCGTATCGGCGTTCGTATAGTTCGACTCTTGACCCCATTTATAGAGCGTAACAGACGCCGACACAGTCGACATGTCGCGCATAAGCGAGTCGTAATTGGAATAGAAGAACATTTGTGTGCGGCCATATTCAGGATAGTTCGGCGGATTCGAGTAAAATCCACCGAAGTTGCTGAAATAGTTCGTGTCGACCGTGTTTGTGATGTCATTGTAGGAATTTGTCCGCTTTGTGAGTGTAATCTTCATGGCGGGATAGAAAATCTGCCATGCAGTCTCCAGGCCGTAGCCGAGGTCATCCTTGACGCGCGTGTTGCCATACACAATCCACGGCTCCTGCGAATAATAAGAATCCTGGGTCACCTTAATCCAATACGAGTCGTCGTCCCCAATAGTCCATGACACATTTGAGAAGGCTTGTGCAGGATTAAAGAAGGTTGGTGCATTGGCCGTGATTTTTACATCCAGATTGCTGCCGACAGGTAGCACAGCAGGATCCTTATAGACGGCCACCCAGCGGTCCGTATAGTTGGACGACAGAAGGAAACAGTTGCCGACCGAGTCGGACCGCACACTGAACAGTTGCGAGCCATAGAATGGGTCAGTTAGGAGGTTGCTGAGGGTCAGCGTCCCGAGATACATACCCGTGCCGACATCGAGGGCCGCCCCGCTCACCGTGAAATCTCCCTCGAGAATCTTCGTGGAACCGGCCGCCGCATCAGTTAGGAGTGTGTGGTGGGCTGTCTCGGCCACATTTGCGGTGGTCTCGAAATAGGTCGCCGAACTTACGAAGAAACCACCATAGAGACTCGTGCCGCTGCTCAGATTATGCACCAGGACCCCGCGCATGGATGACTGGCCCGCCGCCAGATCCGTATACCAGAAATTGGAGTCGCGTGTAATGCCAAAATTAGGACTGGAAACATGGAGGAAGTCCGTATAGGAGGCCGTGCTAACATACGGCTTGAAACTCGTAACGAGGCCGCCCAACCCATAAGTGAGATTGCTGAGGGACCCCGTGATCTCGTAGAGTTTTAGCGTCGTATCGGTCGTGCTGACAGTTAGGAGATAGGGCGTGTTACTGGTCGTCGCCCACTGCACGGCCACCTCGCCGGCAGGCGCAAGCGGTCCCATGTCGAAATGGTTGACGAAGACGGAGTCGCGGCCTGGCTCGCCGGCATTGCGGACCAGATAGATGTCACCGGCGGCGCAATAGCGCGGAGTGCTCACAATACTGTAGTAATTGCTGGCGGCTGCGCCGAAATTTAGGACGGATGGCCCATAGGCCAGGAAACGGTTGCTCCCCTCGTTGTAATTGCCGCTCTTCAATTCATATGTATTTTCGTTTACGAGGCCGTGCCAGGGACTATAGCGCTTCATGCCGTTCGCCTGGTCGACGATGTCGAGATCCCCCTGGTAATGGATGATCTGTCCGTGGATGGGCAGGGAGCGCTCATAGCGCGCCTCGTAGATATTGCTGCAGTAATTTGATAGCGTGCTCACCGTCTGCACGGGCACAACCGCCTCACGCGGTCCGTCATCCGTGGGCACCCCGTAGCCGAGCCAGGAAGTGCTGGGGACGGGCGCGGAGTTATCTGGGTAGGGGACGGTAGACCCACACATCATATAGAAGGTCGTCAGCGTGCCGTCGGCCTTGAATGGAAGGACGGAGTAATATGATTCCTCGCGCGTGATAATTGTGCATGGCAACTGCGTGTAGCCGGCCAGACCCGCCGCGGCCTTATCATGGCGCCTATATGCCGCCGGCCAGGACTCCCAGGGGAGCCGCGTGAACTCGTAGTAGGACCCGAGGCTGGGGTCGAAACCGCCCGCAGTCGCCGCACCCACCTGCGTGAACGTCGAATAGACGGCCGTGCGCGATGAACTGAGAATGGCCACCGCGTCGGCCAGCGAAATGGCCGTCTTATCACGCCGCTTAATACTGAGCGTATCGAACACACCCACATAGGCAATGTCCGCATTGGGTGACGCCGCCCCTGCATAGGCCGACTTGAACATGAAGCGGTCGCAGTCCCACGCCCCATCCGTCGGCAAGAACCCCACACCACTCACACCATATCCTAACTGCAGTGTTGAGAGACCCCCGAAGTTGGAATCGGCGGCATATGTGTAGCCGCCTACGTTGAGCGTCGACTGATTATAGGGTATCCGTGTGGAGATACTTTGCATGCTCGATATGGTCCTTACAGCGTCGAATGTCTGGGGCGCAATGTAGGTGTCATCATACCAGTTGACGATCTTATACTCGCGCTTCTGCACCGTGGAGAAATAAGGTGTATACGGGGTGCTATCGGCGGCCTGCAAAGAATTCGAGGAGCCGGCGAAGAAGTAGGATTGTGCCGTGGGCGAATAAGGTGTATTGCTGATAAGTTGCACGCCGTTGAGGGGGTCCTTGCGGTATTGCGTCCATGGAGCATTCGGGTAGACCCCTGGAATCCACCCTTTGTAGTCCGTGAAATCCGTGCTGACATTGCTGTCATCATAGCCGATGACCGGTGCAGCCGCAGTTAGGGCGGTGGTGAATCCCTGGAATGTGGGGTCGCGCAGGAAAAGCGGTGTGGCCGTGTTAAGATGCGTCCAGGCGGGGTCATTTGTCTTATTGAAGTTGATATTCTGCGGGTTCGACAACAGATTCGCCACAGGGTCGAAGAAGGCGGGATTGTTGGCCTCAGTGATGGGAATCGCGGGATCCTCCAGGGGCACCACTGGCACATTGGCGCCGCCCGTATAGGCGACGAAGTAGAACGGCATATCACCGAATGATGTGGTGAGCGTTCGCACAGTCACATAATATGACTGGCCGGCAATGACGGGCCACGACACCGTGCCAGTCGCACTACTAATTGAGGTTGTAATGGAAGACACGTAGTTATACTCGTTCTCCTGGACGGTTGGTCGCGTATCCGCGTAGAAACCCGCATCATCATGATAAAGGGTGACTCGCACGGGCGTCGTAAAGGTCGAGAAAGTGCTGACAAAAAGACCAATATTCATGTCATACTTGTATGTCTGTGCACCAGCCACCAGCGTGCTTGGAGCGGGCGCCGTGAACTTGTAAAAGAAAGTATTATTGGATGACTGGAGGAAATAGGCCGTCGAAAAGTGCTGGACCGCGCTACTGACCATGTCGAGCCCGAACGGAACCACACCAAAGTCGTTGATCGTCTGGCCGGCGTTCGAAAGTTGGGCCGGTGCGGGGGCCCATGTGTAGTCTTTATTAAAGTGCGTTGGCAGGTTATTGCCGAATGCATACATGTAGCGTGGGTAGCGGTAAAAGAACGGCTTAGGCAGCGTCTCCACCTGCAGAGTCTGCCGCACGTCTGAACGGAAACGGAAAAGTGTATACTGGCCCGACGATATGGGCGCCAAATAGGATGCCGACTGGAGTTTGGGGTTCGTATAAAGAATTCCACTGGCATCCGTGATTTCCCCCGTTTCAATGAAATTAGAGAGCGAATACTCATATGGGACACCGCGGTCAGCTAAATTCAGTGTGCTTAAATCAAAGGTCGGTGTGGTCCCCACGAGCGTCGACCAGTTTGTAATAAGTGTCGAGGGAGTCGCGTTGAAATCTGGGAGATCCTTGATGGCCCCCGAGCCTTTCGCCTGAATGTAGTCGAGGGTATACGCATTATATACACCGCCTGCATTGGAGCCGTTCTGGAGATATATGAGCGTCGACGGCTGGACTAACTGCTCCAGCGAGTAGGACCCGTAATTGACCCCATAGTAGTTGGCGAGACCGACCTGATAGTAGTTGACCAGCGAATTGATGAGGGATGCGTCGGCCTGCAGGGCATTGCTGAGTGCCAGATACTGCTGCTGGGAGTATCCGTAGTCGTTGCAGAGAGTATTGGAGAGTGCCAACTGCTGCTGGGCTGTAATATCGGCCACGATGGATGTGTTGAGATTCGACGATGTCACATACACCTTATTGGTCATCGTGTCGACACCCCAAATATAGCGATTCACCAAGTGCGTCAAGAATGTGTGTGCATTGCGGTAGGAATCCAGGACGGCCAAGTTCTGGTTCACTAATTGCAATATAACAGGGTCGCTCAGCCCCCCGTAATTGTAGACCACACGGTCATACACCTGGGCTTCCGTGAGACCGGCCACAGTAATATTGAGACCGAGTGTGGCGGTGTCGACAGGGTCGAGGAACGCCTCCTTCAGGACAGGGTAGTAGTAGGCAACCAACATCTCATTTAGGGTGTATGAAGTGAGACCACCGTAGCGCGCGGGGAAGTAGCGCGTGATGATGTAGTTGAGCGTGGGATTGGGAATATATTTTTGCAGGGCCGCGTCGAAATAGTAGTCGCCTGGCTTATTGAAATTGTAGGCCAGATCGCCGGTTGTTGAGAAGAGGGGGACGAAGTCGGCGAAGCCGCCAGGGTAATAGAAAAAGGTCGGCGTGGTATTCATTTGGATGGTCAACTCACCTAGCAGCCCGTTGATGTCGTAGGACCCCTCGTGAATCTGCACGCGATTTATGAGGGGGGCACCGGCGAGTGTGGTGCGGCCCTCTTCGTGGACGTCGAACCAAGTGTTATACTTCTGATTGCGGAAGTAGAAGAATGCACTTAGGAGTTTGATCTGGGTGAACTGGAAGGTTGTGACGTTGCGGTAAATCTTCGGGAGATAAAGCGTGAAGTCGGTGGGCTGCGGGAAGACGGCGTGGTCACGGTCGGCACTCGTAATGGAGATGAGGGAGGTCTGCTGTGTGGTCGTCGTGCGGAGTTTGGTAAATTGGTTGACCTGGTCGGTTTGGCCTGAGGTTGTGAGGGGACCGAGGTCAGCGGGAGCGGGACCCGTGGGCGCGGACGCAGCCCCCGTTGCACCGGTTGCTGCGCTAGCGGCGTCCTCGAATGTCTCGTAGGCAAATGACGGGTTATAGGAACCTGTCGGACGAAAGGTGGCAAGCATGAGCGGGGTGGTTTGCAGGATTTTGGGGTCTGGGAGTTTGTCCACCGATGTTTCGGTGCTGGCCGTGTCATCGGAGTCTGTTAAATAGGATTCTGAGGAGGAATAATATGAATCGTCGTCTTCCTCTTCGGAATCAGGGGAGGGCGGCCTATAAGGCCTATATGGCGCATATGCGCGTTCCATTTCTAACTCATAGAGGGCCAATTTTAGGCATGCTCTATTCCGTATTCATGCTGACAACAAGACTATACATGTGATAACCGGCGGCCGCAAAGCCGGTCATAAGAAGCAGTTCGTAGGCGGCACGGGGTGAATCACGGCCGTTGAGGCCGATGTAGAGAAGGAGAGGCGCGATAATGACAGCATGGATAAGATTCACCCACGCGTAGGGTGAGTTCGTGCGCAGCCGGACGAACGCCTTGTAGCCGTGGTAGATTAAGAGGAGCAGACCGAGGCCGAGGAGGATGTAGTAGATGACGGAGGGATTACCGGCGCGCATGAAACCGACATAAAGAAAGAACGGGACGACGGCGAGGAGGTGGAACAGACTGATGGCGGCGTGGGGGTTCATTTAATGGTGTTGCAGAATTTTGAGGGAGGGCATGGCCAGGTGCGTTAAATTCTTGAAAATATAATACTTGGGGGGGTATATTACACATGTCTTCCAAACAGTATACACCTTCACAGGAGATCACTGACCATGCGCTAAATAACGACCGCAACCTTATTGATAATCTCAAGGCGCTCCTGACCAAATACCCTTATATCTATGTCCGCTACATGCTTGATAAGACCGTTTCAGAACTCGGTGAGACCGCTGCAGATAATACTGAGCAACTTGCGCACTATGACGCTATGATTAAGCATCAGACATGGGCCAAGAAGGACTAAAAATAATGTTTGAAATATTTATAAAATTTGGGTATATTATAACTTATTTTATAAATTACTTGTGCCTAGTCTATGTCGGCAACTAGTGCGTTTAGGACCGCGTTGAGTTCGCCTTTAGAAATGCTGCGGGGGCCGGTCGTATTTGTTGGAAATGTGTGGGCGGTCAGTTGGCTCGCAATGGCCGCTGCCGCCGCGCGCACTCTGTCGTCTAGGCGGATAAAGTAGTGGCTCTGCACGGATGGCTGGGCGGTATCGGCTGATGCCACAGTGGTTCGCCCAGCGTATACACCGACCCGCCGCACGGCGATGTCCCAGGCCTGCTCCGCCCCAGCCCGCACATAGGCGAAGCCACACTCTCTAACTGCAGTCTCGACGACCCGTGGCACAGCCCGCCGCTCCCATACCTGGAATATGCACGGAACCGCATACGACTCCCCGTTTACAGTGAATGAATCGGCAGGCAATTCCTCGGAAACCACACAATGATATGTGGCAGGAAATGCAGTCTGCATGGAAGGTTTCATAAAGGAGCGCGGCAAGATGAAGGCGATTACCGCGGCACCCAGAGCCGCTGCTCGACCAATGAATGCCCGCGCTGCCGACCCCTGGCGACCAAATGGGGGATTCCCGCACACAATGAGTGGCTTCCCGCTGGCCTCCGCCGGCAGGTCCCAGGTCATGAAATCGGCCCGCTCAATGCCGGCGGCAGGCGCAGGCGCAGGCGCAGGCGCAATATCCAGTGCAAACTGCACGCAGCCTGCAGGGAAGGCACCCAGAAATGCACCGGCGCCGGCGGCCGGTTCCAGCCATACGGTGCTTGCGGCAGTCGCTCGCGCCACCTCACATCTCCCTAATAGCAGTTCAACGCAGTGCGCAGCAATCTCTGGCTTGGTATAAAATGCGTCTTGTAGATTTTTGCGGAATTTCCCGCGGTCTTGTGGGATGCTCATTTAGAAGTCGGTTGGGTGATAGTATGTGGGACCGGTGTGCGCGCATCAATTTTAGAGAGTATTATATTGTATGTATTAACTAGATGAAGTTCAAAGACGCGCAGCGCCGCGCAGTCGCTATGCTGGACTCCAAAGAGTTCAAAGAACGCGTTGCCGAGGAAGACCCGACTATGGAAAAACATATACCCGCGTTGAAAACAATGAATGCAGGAGGATATTTGACCTTCAATAGTCAGGCGGGTCGGCATTACAAAGGAAAAAGCCAGGAAGGTAAGTCGATGGATATAATGGAGCGCGCTTATATTATGGGCTACATGATGGAAACCGATGCGGCAACTTTCATACAAAATATGGGGGTTGCCACAGATAAAAATGCGGTCTTTGTTGCAGTTGGTCCAAATGATATATATATACCTTCTGCACTAGATATACCTCTAACTGTAACAACAATAGATGGTAAACAATCAATACATACACATACATCACTGACAGTTCCCCATGTTGCAGACGATTCATTTAGGAAAATGGCGAATCTGAATAAGAGTGAAAAAGCCGTGCTAATTACTTGCTGGGATCCGGTTTGGGGACGCGCGGCAGATGGCAAGCATGGTCTTTTCACAGATGTGCTGCGGATATTAAATATGTAAATGATAAGTAGATAAATGGTGAAAGTGTTCGGTAAGGTTGTTTACGGCAGTTGGAACGACGGCTCGGATATTTACAAAGATTCCAAGGGGTATTTTGTAATGCAATGGGATGTCGAAAAAGAGGCCGAATACAAAAAGTATTTGCCTACATGGAAGCCTGCCGCAAATGCCCCTAAAATGCGGTTTGACACGAAGAAACAGAAGTGGAGACTGGAGCGTGCCAAGAATGTGACAACCACCCGTAAAAGAAAGACCGCAAAGAAACTAAAGGGTGGTAGTAAAGAACAGTAAGATGTCTGCCGTCACCAAGCCATATCCATGGTATTATGTATGGAGCCCAAAGTATGAAATCTTTCATCACATTTTAAAGTTCGGTGTGGCCGACTGCCCGCACTTTGTGGTTCACGATAAATTCTTTCCACAATCTGCCTTTACAACACTTTACCAGGCCGGCGCTGAACACTTTTTTGCAGGAAACTTTTTGAAGTTTGATATGATACTGGAGGCACTTGCTGCCCACAACGGCGGACATATTATAGTATCTGATGCCGATATTATTGTGGACCGCCCCGCTGATCTGGCCACATATTTGAAGGGCTACGAGCACTATGATATAGCATATATGCGTGATAATTTCAAAGATGACACATATAATATTGGATTCGCCCTTATTAAAAGTTCGCCAGCAACTGTCGCGTTTTTCACCGCAGTTCGTGATGTTATCAGAGATACTGGTCGTCAGGACCAGGCAGTTGTAAATGAACAGATTCAGCGGCACCCTATCCGCGTTGGAATGTTTTCCGTGCCCGAAATGTGCCAGTCGAGTATGGGAATGGAAAATGCGGACAAGTCTCTTGTGCTACAGATGTTGTGCTCAAATGACACATATGAGGCAAACTTGCGCGAGAAACTCCTAACTGCGTCGGCATTTATTGATTTGCGAGGGCTACATCATCTTATACCGGTTGATATATGGAAATTTATCGTTGATTTCCATAAGGAGCATTCCACTGGTAATCCGAACGGCAGTTAGGCGAAGACGGTTGACCGCTTGTAAAGATAATATGAGCCAATGTATAGCATGAAAACTGCGCGTGCACGTAGGCAAAACCCTAAAAGACAGTTTATCTGAATATATAAAATACCCATAAGAGATTTACCCATACACACCATAATGATCCGGAAGTGCCATAACGTGCGTGATTTATATAGAAATATGCAAATAGCCCTAACAGTAATGTCCCGAAACCGTGCGTTAATATGAATGATGCCCCCGTTAAAAGTCCTATCCAATATGGGATTGCTTCCATTGAAATTGGGTCGAAACTCCATTTCCATGCAAAATGACCATCATTTGCAACAACAAACCGTAAATCACGGGATCCGAATAACAGTTCTGTAAGTGTTTGAATTAACACATAGGGTAAAATAAATTCACGGCGATTTGCTTCATAAAATGCTGCCACTGGTTGTGCATACAATGCTAATTTACCTGCAACCGCCAATATGCGTTCGTCGATTATATTTAACCATCGCAACCCTTCCACTAATTGCATTTGAGATACAACAAGCGGAAATAAGAACGGTTTTCCCTGGCTAAATAAATAAATCGATGCCAAGATCCCTAATCCCCATGTGCCGAATGATACGCGTGGACTATAACACATATGCTAAATAGTTTCTGTAAATACTTCATATTATAAATTTATGGAAACTATTTAGCGGCTGTAAAGAAACTAAAGAATCCCACCCGTAAAAGAAAGTAAAGATGTCGACTGCTGCCGCTGCGCCTGCCGCCGCTGCGCCTGCCGCCGCTGCGCCTGCCGCCGTCGCAAAGTATGCCCCAGGAGATATTGTGCGAGTCAAAGATTATAAAGAACGGGTTACAATCACCGCCGTTATTAACACATCAGGCCTAATTGGATACTCTGGTGTATACACTGCATATTATCAGGGGCGTCCTGTGGAAATGACTATAGGTTGGATCCCTCAGGGGCTCATTGAGGCGCATCTATATTCCCCTTCGTGGAGATAAGTGCAAATCCGCATAAATTTGAAAAACTGCAATTAGAGATTTGTCTAGGCTGTGCAACGCACTCCAAGCCAAATGTCCACAGAAGCCACCGCCGCTACCAAGCCCACCCTCGCAGCCGCCCTCAAGGCGCGAGCAACCACCGCTCAGGGCCCGTTGGGCCCTCTCGCCGTCGATACAATCCTAAATGCACCCCCGGCCGGCACTCCAACGCCCGCCAAGATGGCCATCTTCGATTTCGACTGGACCCTCGTGAAACCACGCGAAGGCCGCACATTCCCACGCGACGTCGACGACTGGCAATGGACGCGCCCGTCCGTCCCCGCCATGCTCCAAGGCATCGCCGCGACACAAACCGTTGTCATCCTAACTGACCAAACGAAGCAATGGAAACTCGACCAGATTCGCGCTGCATTGGCCGCAGCCGGCCTCCCAGACACCACTGTAATCGTCGGCAATAAGACGAAGAAGCCTTCGACAGCCCTCTTCATGAGTGTCTTCCCAGACTTCGACTATATGACCCATGACGCCTACTTCGTGGGCGATGCGGCGGGCCGCCCAGGGGATTGGGCCACGACCGATCTGGAGTTCGCACGGAATCTGCGGGTGCCGTTCTTGACACCCGAGGAGTTCTTCCCGCCGGCCGAAGCCGATGTGCAAGCGTCGGCACAACCCCTAATTGAGATTCCCGCGCATCGTGAAGCGGTCATCATGGTAGGCTTCCCTGCAGCCGGCAAGAGCACACTCGCACGGACCGTCTTCGAGCCGGCCGGCTACGCCATTATTAGCGGAGACGAACTGAAGACCGCCGCGAAGATGAAGAAGGCAGCCGCAGCGGCCGTCGCGGCTGGCCAGTCAGTCGTGTTTGACAGCACGGCGGGCACACTAGAGAAGCGCGTCGAATTCATCGCATTCGCCAAAGCCCACGGCATCCCTGCACGCATCCTCTGGGTTTCCACATCCATTGATGTAGCCAAGGAGCGGAACAAGCAGCGAGGTGACGAACAGGTCCCAGCCATCGTCTATGGAGTATACAAAAAACATTTCGTTGAGCCGACTGAGGCTGAGGGGGCGACCGTGGTGCGCATTTAGGTGTGATCTATGAAGTTGATAAATTTCAGCGCAGGATTTAGTGATATATAGAACGGGGCTGTCGCCCCATCATTGTGGAGCATCACACTACATGTTATATTTAGAATTTCGTCGCCACCTGTATCGGCAACCTCGAATTGAAATCCATTTAGACTTTTTATGTATATTGCAGGGCCGTTGTTTTGGACTACAACGCTTATCACAGCAATTGCCGGCTCACCAGGAATTCTCCGAGACCTCACCGTCATGTCCGTGGTGTCGGCTCTTAGCATCCCCACGGGACCCCTGCACATCACCCTAATTGCAATACGGTCGAGTGGGCTGTAACCGCCCGTGGAGGGCGTTGGAGAAGATGGCAATGTGCTTGATTGGCGTGAACCCATGTGTGTGGCTTGTCGGCTCAATTACATGTGCACATTTACTTATCAATTTTTGCGGGCGCCTTACTGCACTTATCCCTACATTCAATGAGGCCTACTGTGCAACGGTTCCATGTTTCCTTGATATTATCCCCACAAGATTTTGCGAATGGGCGTTTATACCATGGCATTGCGGCGCGCTCGTCGATGCAGTTGAGGTAGGAGTTCAGTGCAACTTTGGCACATAGGTTCTTAATATCGAGATAGGTGTCAGACATGGGATTGGCTTGGGTGGCTGACTAAAAAAATGTTTGAGGAGGAGTGTTCAAATTTTTGAGGTCGCCTGTCGATATTATTCCATGTCTTCACGGCGATAGATTTCGAATGCGAGATTGTTGTTGAATGACACCATAAGTGGACCATGCATCATCTGAGAGCGCACAATGTCTGTGAACAGCCGTGTAAATAGGCCGAGTTCACCGCCGCCGATATGGCGACCCATGCCGTTGCGCATGCGCCACTCAGTGGGTGCTGGTCCATAATTGGGAAGTCGCGCGTAGATTGTATACATCAATTCGGCCACCGAGTTGATGTCTTCAAATGTGGGAGGGAGAGCTGCATCGTTCTGATTGGCGTGAGTTGCTAGGACGAACATAGGGGCTTGAGGCTGGGTGCGCACCAGCATCTCACGCTGACCGGTTTTCAAATTTATTCAGCAGGAAGGAATGTGCGAAGGACTTCCTTGACTTCATTGTAGAGCGCCATGTTGTCGGCGGGGCAGTTGGCGACGCGTGCGCGCACATAGGCGCATACGCGAATGGATCCGCCGGCTGCATCAAGTGCAGGCTGTGTGGTGATTCGCTCGGCATTCAGGAAGTCGGCGATGGTGGCGCGGATGGCTTCAGTAGTGGCTGGCATTGTGGCTTGGTGGTGTGGCTGGTGTGCAGTAGGTATTTGGTGCACTTAAGTCTTATCAATTTTTGCACCGAAACAAAAAATTAGACCGCGTATGCGGTCCTCTCTTAATCCATCGCTGCCCCACTCTCGCAGCACTTTGTGATGCCCGACCTGCCCCTCCCTTTCGGGTTAGCGACTCGGCACCTCCACCTGGTTCATTTCAGTCCAGGAACTGTGATTCCATAGCTGCCCCGCACTCGCAGCATTTCGTGATGGCCATCCGTAGGTTCCCCCGTTTGGGTTTGCCTTCGCTCATTAGTGCCACCTCCGCTTAGCGTATTTTAATTTGGTTTAGCCCGCTAAGAAGGCATAGTTGCGTGCTCCGTATCCGCCTCCTCCGCCTCGCAACAGTCAGGGTCAACCAGTCAGCCCCCACATTTATGCCGACCTCCACCCCGCCCTACCCTGCATGCCCCTACCTCCGCATGCAGCAAGTCAGGGTCGACCAGCCTGCCGAACACCGCATCAGTTGCCCCACGCGATGCCCGGCCGCCTAACACCCCGTCCTTCCCTGGACCAACCTCCAAGGTGGTTCCTAAGGTAAGCCCCCTATAGGTGAGCCCCAGCGCTTAACCCCGCTGGGTGGGTGCCTCCTAGAAGCGGCGCCGACCCCCGTTTCAAGTTTTTTTTGAACTTGAAATACCCTCCCATGCGCCCCCACAGGCACCCCCTTTTCAAGTATAGAAAAAACTTGAAATAAGGGGTTTTGCCCCACTAGAGGTCAGCCACGAGGCCCCATTGGGGGGAGCGTAGTGGCTAGAGGCGAGGCAAGCCCACATTGAAGGCACCTGCGGGTGCTGGAGTGGTAAACTACCCGTCTCGACCCCCACCGGGCTATATACGATTTGCAGCGTGCCGTGAGGTGCCTGTGGGTGCGGAACCTGGTGGGTAGTAGTGTGACCTGGTCACTGGTGCCTAGTGCAGCCCCTCAAAAGGCCAGCACAAGGGCTCCGTTCGGACTACCACCACACATAGCACTTCGCTCAGTATAAGTTCGGTTCCCCAAAGACATGTAGGGGATAGGTTCGCAAGGACTGAGGCATTACCAGGTGCCACCGCGGGCTGTTCGGGCAATGGAGTGCGTGTAGCGTGGCCACAGCAGATGGCTTGTGGTGTTGGTTCGTGCGGGGTCTGGTTTGATATCAGGCTCGCGTTGGGGTGTCTTTCGCATATAACAACGACACCGGCTGTGGATCGAACCGTCCACAGTTACGCAACATTGGTTTACCGACTCTTCCTCTTCCATGGCTGGCATCCCTACTGCCCCCACGGCTGCTTCCACAGCCACCCAGGTGCTCGCCTGGTTCAACGCTGAGTGCGCTGCTCTCAACGCCTCCCTTAAGGATGACTGGCTTGCCGCCGGTTGCCCTGACGGGACTGGCGAAGGGTGCTACGCTAGCCCGGCTTCCAATGCACGTTTCGAGTCGCTCTTTGAGCACGTGCAGTCATGGCTCGATGCCGCCCTCTGGTGTGCGACCATGGACCACATCGCTGGGCGCACGCCAGACCTCCCTGAGGACTTGCGCGCGCTCTGGGAGGTCTATGAACCGCAGTTCCGCATCATGCGCTCCCTGGTCGACTTCACGAGCCTCAACCTCACTCACGCGACCCTGGTCAACAAGGTCGGGCGATTTGCAGAGCGCATTGCTGCCCGCGAGGCCGCTGCGGCTACGCCTGAGCCAGAGTCCTACGACAGCGACGACGAACCCATCTCCTGTGGCAAGGACTGCGGTGACTGCGGCAACGGTCCCTGGGGCTGCGGCTTGACTCGCGGCGACTTCCGCGACCACCGCGTCGGTGGTGGCGCAGGTTACGAGCCCGAGCCCGAAGGACCCGACCCAATGTACGGCCCCCAGTCGTTCCAGGCAATCACTGCCTCCTGCTTCGTCTGTGGTGAGCGCACCGAATACTCGGCTGGCATCTTCTGGGAGCCGCCTGAGTCCACGATGCCTCTCAAGCAGATTGGCATGATCGCGCACGAGATCCACCAGCAGGTCGACCCGTGGAAGCAGCACCAGTATTCGCACATCAACTGGACGGGGCGCGCGCAGTGCCTCGATGCTGCCCCGCGCTCCACGGTGACCGGTCTGTATGCGAACCGTGCCTACTACTCCGGCTTCGGCTACACTCCCATTCCTCCCGCACACGACGGCGTCTACCACCTGGGCGACGTGAGCCACCCCAACATGCCGGCGTGGTCGTTCAAGGTCACCACAGTCACCGAGGGCACGCCCGAGTATGAGCGCTACCACTCGCTCACCTCGGTCTGGGATGAACTCCGCATCGACATCCCACACGACCCTTACGTGACCGACGAGGACTACGCCGCTTACCGCGAGCGCGTCGCGGCCGAGTTCGAGGCCAAGAGCCGCGCTGCCGCCGCTGCCCGCTACGCCAAGCGTGTGGCCCTCTACGGGACCTACGAGGAGTGCCCTGGTGGCCCCGAGGACTACGAGTCCCGCGACCGCATGGCCCACCGCGCCGACCTTGCCGACCGCGAGCAGGGCTACTAAGCGCCCCGCCCCACACAAACCCCCAAAACAAAACACAAAAAACCCAAAACAAAAACACAAAAATTTTTTTATGCACAGCACCCATCCCACACGCACTCCTAATTGCAGTTAGGGCGGTTCGTGTGGAGTTGTATAGAATCCTGACGTGTAGCGACTGCGCTGGCGTCACACGTCCATACAACCTCCACAGCAATCGGTCACATATACTATGAACTATTCGTGCACTATTAAAAAACTATCGGAAGGCAAAAACTTGAAAGGTGGTGGCCGGTCCTACTGTAGGGCGTCCCCGCGACAAAAGCCACCAAGCCCCCAAGCCCTCAAGCCAAATGTCTACCGAAGCCGAAATCATTGCCCGCATTGCCGCCATCGAGGCCCAGCACGCCAAGATGGTCGAGATGGTCGAAGAGATTCGTAAAATTGTGGTCCGCGACCACAAGAAGGCCCTCAAGGAGAAGCGCGAGTCCGACCCTGCCAAGCCGAAGCGCAAGGCAGGTGAGGGCGTCAAGCGCTGGAACCACTTCGTCGACTTCACTAAGGCGCAACTCGCTGAGACCGACCCCACCATTACCCGTAAGAAGGCGATGGCGGTCGCCAGTGAGCGCAAGGATGATGCAGAGTTCAAGGCACGCTATGATGCCTGGGCCACGCTTCATCCCATCCCTACGGATGACGAGACCTCCAGCGCATCCGAGTCTGACACAGCAGCGGCCGTCGAGAAGCCCGCAGGAATGCCTGAAGGCGCTCCCAAGAAGCGCGGCCGCCCTGCCATGACTGCAGAAGAGAAGGCCGCTAAGAAGGCCGCGAAGGCCACTGCGACTGCGGCCGCACCTGCACCTGCACCCGCGCCCGCACCTGCCCCCGCCGCCAAACCCAAGAAGGTCGCAAAGAAGGCCGCCGCAGCCAAGAAGGTCGTCGGCATGCCGGCTGAGGACGAGGAACTCGAGGAGTTCTCAGTCGGCGGCCTCCAGTATGGCCGCTACAGCACCGGCCACTCCTACCGCATCGAGGCCGACGGCTCCTTCAGATATGTCGGCGTCTATGACGAGACTACCAAGGTCTTCGATGCCGACTACCCTGACCCGACTGCCTAAATGCAAAACACACGCGCCCTCAAAAAACACAAAACAAACACTACCCTCCGTCCTATATGGAAATTTTTTCGTGTGTCCATTGCACAACGCTGTCCGAAAAAATTGAAGCGCACCGAACAACAACCACATAGCGCCAGCCACAAGCCATACAAGCCATCCGCCAAGCCATCATGTCAGCAGCCAAGCAAGCAACCGAAGTCCAGGCACACGGGTTCACGTGGGAGAAGGAGATTCTCTCTAAGCGCTACGGTGCCGACACAGAGACCCTCTCGAAGATTTCCTACACCAGCAAATACGACCTGCCGGCCGCCTACAACCCCGCCGACCCGACACTGAATGTGTCCGTGAAGGCCACAGGCAGCCCTTCTAAGGTCGACATGGGTGACGCCCTCCGCATCTATGACGCGGTCTCCTCGGGCGAGCGCATCCATATGTGGGTGGTCAATTACAAGCAGGAGGGCGAGTCGAAGAAGGTCCGCGATCTCAAGTGTGTCGACCTCACGGGTGCCAAAGAAGCGCTCTTTGGTGGACTCACACGCGATGAGGTCGCCGCCGTCGACAGCCGCGTGAAGGCCGTTCCAAAGGGCGCAGCCCCAGACCTGGCCACAAAGACCGCCTACAAAGACAGCGCAAAGACGGCCAACTCCAAGTCGGGTGCCCTCATCCTCAACCCGAAAGTCGACAGCAAGACCCAGCGCCGCCTCCAGTGCTCCTTCAACCATTTCGACGAGTTCGTCGCGGCGCACCCAGAACGCCTAGTCGGTGGCCCCGCACCATCCCTAACTGAAGAACTGGCGTCGTCCAAGCGGACCTTTAAGAAATGAGCGCTCGCATCAACATAAACAAATACCATAAAATTTGAAGACAACACCCACCCGCATATTTTTAATGCCACCTGCACAATCCAAGCCATGACTGCACTTATGTGCCGTGACGACTTCGATCGCCTGCGCGCAGACTACGATCGCATGCATGAACGGGCCCGCGCAGCCCGCGTGGCCATCTGGTCGCTCTATCGCGCTTATGAATCATACTCCCCAAAAACACGCTGGCACTATGTGGGATCATATCCGACCGCCGCCGATGCCAAACTACATTGTCCCAAGCATTCCTCCTACGACCACGCCATCGTCCAAGAACAAATGTCGGCCACGCAGGCGCGCTATGACGCCGACGGATTTCCTGCGCCAGATTCGGTCGAGCGCCTGCACGGCTGTGAAGTATGGCCCGCACAAGAGCACATAAATAACGGAGGCCACCCACTGCCTGGGCGGGCCACATGGATCCCCTGTCGCAGCGCCACAGCGGGTGGAAAAGTCCGCGCGACATGTGCACAGCCGGCCGATTGGGCCGCCGCAGACGCGGACGGCCTCGGGCGATACAGTAAATTCGTGTGGAAATCCTAGCCGCGACCTACATACACCCCTAACTGCAAAAATTTGAAACACAACACTATCCTTTTTTAGTGTAGCAGAGCAACCGCTTCAAGCCACTATTCAAGCCATGACCACACCCCTCGCAGAATTCAATCGCATCCGCCACGAGTATAAACTGGCTCTCACAAAGGCCAGCGCCGCCCGTATTAAGGTGTGGTCGCTCTACAGCCTCACGCTGTCGCGCGACGGCAACCCTAACTGGGTGTTCATCGACCACTTCCCGTCCGCCGCCGATGCGGCGCTGAATTGCCCCAGGAAGTCTTACGAGGACCACATCGTGGTCGCCGAGTATTTGTCGGCGGCGGACATTCGCTATGATGCGCAGGGATTCCGCGCACCTGACGACACGGACCGCTTCGACAGCCGCCTCACGGGCGATTTCGCGCTTTTCCCTGCACAAGTGTGGAATGACGAGCCGGTTGTCGGCCAGAATCACTGGATCACCTGCTATGCTGCCCGCGCGGCAGGCAAGGCCTTCGCATGCGGCCCGAAGCCGGCCGACTGGGTGGACGCCCCCGCGCCACCCGCTGGCAGTTGCCGCGTGACTATTGTGTGGCCCGAATGAGACCACCTGCATACCCACCACCCCCCCAAAACAAATTGAAAAACACAGCCCCCGCCTATATTTTTAGTGCCGCACACCCAGCCAAGCCACATGCCCCACGCGACTATCACAGTCCAACAAGCCATCGACTCCCTAAGTGAACTTGCCCACGAATTTACCGAAACGTCCATTAAGCCCATCACAGAAGGTATGTCAGACGAAGAACATGAATTCACCATCGCCCTCACGGAAAATCTATTCAATGCGGCCACGCCGCGCTTCCCAGAATCCCTAAATGCAATCCATGACCTGCTGTTAGGGGATGATGTGGACGAGGAGGAGAAGGTGCGCCAGGCGACGGCCTACTTTACGCGGACCGCACGGAATTTAGAGGGCGCCGCGCGAAAACTCCATGCTGACCGGTTGATGCGTTTCACGGACCCGGCCGAGTTGGAAGACGAATTGGCCGAGGCACCTGATTGTGCCGATAAACGAGAACTGGTGCGGCGTTTGACGACCGGCGAGGAGGTCGCATGTGACCCTGTGGAACTCGAATATGAAGACATAAGTGACATCATAAAAGAGGCCGTGTATGATGTTGTGCACGCTCAGTTGATGGCACTGGCGCATATTTCACGCGGGGCTTTGCTGGTGCCGGCGTCGGCCGCCGCTGCACCGGCAGCCACGGAAAATCACGGGGAGTAATAGAATGTCCCGTATTTCAACAACCCCTATGGGCACTGAGCGCGTCTACTCTATGTGTTCACAGTTGCCTACTATGAAACCGCGTGCACCAGATTCCCATTTAATGGGCTCATACAAACAGGCCGAAAAAATGTGCGGCGCGTATATGCGTAATAATGTGTCTGCGCATAAGATCGAATCCCGTCTTGGTGATGCATTTAGCAGACTGAAGTCGGGTGAGGTGAATGTGTCTCGTCGCGGAGGCAAGCGACGTGCCAGCACGCGCAGCCGTCGTGCAAGCAAGCGTAGCCGCCGCACCACTCGCCGGCGCTAATTTTCGCCGCGATTTCTGCGTGTTTTTCGTGAACCACCGAGAGCAACTGTTGCTGCTCCCACTGGTCCGTCCATATTTTCCACGGTAAATCTGCCACCTGATGGAAAAATAAACTCAACATGAGCCAATGCACCATCAACAGATTCTAATGCAATAATCTGTTCGTCTGATAAGTCACGCACAGGTGGGGCGCATCCAGATACATCAGTATTTTTATACCACACATACTCAATATCCTTAATGCCATTATATAAATTTATTTTGTCCGATGGGTCAGCGCTATTAAATTGTTCAGCGAACGCTTTATAACGAGTGACTGCCGCTCTAAATTTATCAAACATATTAGGCTGCCAATAAGCTGCGCCGAAGTATAATGTAGTGCGAGTAATTTCTCCAAGATATTTATTACGCTCAACACATTTAGAAAATTTGGGATGAACGCCGTCGACAATATGCCCACTTCCTAATTGATTTGCCACATGAAATGATGCTATAATTTTATCAAATTGCCAGAGTTTGTATGCAATTTTATTAGTGTTAATATAATGCTTGGCTTCTGCCAGTATAAAATGCTTTGATTTATCTGGACTATATGGAGTTTCGGATGGACGAGGCAATGAACGACCATTGCTTGTCAGTCGTGAGTAATCTGGTTTTCGCTCAACTTCACTCAGTAAAAATGCTGCATCTAATTCCGTAATTTCCTTATATGTGAACGGGTCATATATATTATTCATAGGGTAATGCTTTACTTGAGAACGCGGGTTGCTTTTTATAAGATATGTGCGCAAAGTTGTCTGGAGTTCGTATTCAATTGCAAATGATTCGTTGTCTTGGAACCCTTCGAGCTTCTTTAGTGTGTCTTTAATGGGAGCAAGTTTTTCATCGAATTTGGCATCCAGTTTGGCTTCAAACCGTTTTTCAAATGCATCCATCCATTCATAAAATTCGTTCTTTGTAAGATATGTATTGCCAGGATCTGTATTTGTTTTAGTATTATTTACATTTATAGTAGGTCTGTTCTTATTTTCAACAACTGCCGGTGTAACAACGGTTGATTCCATATTATATATGTTTGCATTTAATACTTTAGACAAACGCACACTTATGCCACAAAAATTGACAATAACCCCCAGTCCGCACAACCTTGCACCCTCCCCAAGCCATGTCCGTAGCCGCCACAAGCCCCGCCGCCATCCTTGCCCTCGCCACAGACGGTCTCGATGCCCTCGAACACATCCTAAATGCACCTCCTGATCTCCCCCGTCTGGCGTGGGAGCCGCTCCATAAGGAGTTTATCATCCAACTCTACACTGCACTTAGGGGTCGCATCGACACCGAGATTCGTGAAGGAATCGCATATGGGCGCCGGCGCATTCTTGATGCCACCGCAGCCGCCACCGCTGACCCAAATGTTCCAACCGAGGCAGCCGCGTTCTTCGGAGATATCACAGAGCGCCTCCAGAAAGACTACGCGAAGAATTACTATTATATCGCGCGGCGCTTCTATCCTGCCGACAGCATGGATGACCCTGACAGTGATGATAGTGATTATGAAGAGCAAGTTGCTAAACATAATTACTACATGTCCCTCCCCGCCCCCTCACCACACCTAATTGAAACCTACCCGCAGTTCGCCGACATTGGCGAGGACATCAAGCAAGTGGCGTATGAAGTCTTCGAGGCACTCTTGAGTGATCTTCATGCGGTCGCGCTCGATTATGCGGTGATGCTGAGAGAAAAAATTGACGCCGCGGCTGCGGGGAGTGTCTAGGTGTAGCCTCCGCCACACAAGCCAACCCATCATGCCACTCTTCCGTGCCCTTTCCGCCTTCGAAGTCCCCACCCTAAATGAGTATCTGCGGGGTAAGCCCTACAATTACAATATGTGCGTGGGCGCTATGATCAGTGTCTGTGCCGTCATCGCAATCTGTGTAGCCGTCTACGTGGCCTGCCATCAGGATATGGGCAAGGTCGTGGAGAAGATCGATGCGGTTGCTGGCGCAAAAGCACCGGTCGACTGCGATGAAGAGGCGGACTATTACTCGGACGTGGAGGCGCCTTCGCACAAGGCAATCGAAGTCATCATTCCATCCGATGCTCCCCCGAAGTCCGCGATCTCGGTGCAAGTGTATACGAGCCCTCGCTTGCGCACCATCAGCCGCATCCACAGCGCTCCCTCATTCACCGTCCCGCTGTCTCCGAGCGACTCTCCTAAGTGCGTGTTTTGAAGGGCTCAGGTCTAGGCCCTAAACCCCGCTGGTCGTGGTTTCGTGTCCTAGCGGACCCTAAACCCCGTGAGTAACAACGCGCTCCTCCGCCTCCTTCTTCGTCAGCACCTCCTCCTGCACCAGCCAGCCCCGCACATTTGCTACATGATTCCCCTGCAACTGAATAACTTCATTACCAAATTTATCCGTCTGAATAGACGCCGCACAATTAAATTTCTTTTTCATGGCCTGTGAAATGCGGACCAGGTCCAGGTCAAAGTCCAGTCCCTCCACAATCGTAATAGCGCGCGGCCCAGTTTTTACATACCGCAGGTGAATCTTCTTTTGCACCTTATCCAGCGACCGCGCGGGGTCCAACTCGGCAAGTAGGTCGGCGTCCATGTTACTGTATATACGCCACAGCCCCTTATATTCCTCCTTCCCGCCCCTCCAGTAACCACCGCACATGCGCCGATCCCCGTCCCTTTCCATCCGCAATATCCCTAATTGCACCCCGCACTTCCCCGTGGAATCCTTCCGCAAATGACCGATTACTCAGCCACCACATAGGCACCACAAAAAATCCCTCAACGGGTCGCATCTGCTCCTCTAACAACCTAGCATTCCACTCAGGCGCAGCTAGTGCAGCCCCCACCCATTCATCGGCCCGTCGAAACGCATACAGCACACCCCTCTTCAGACCAGACGTGACCTCGTCCGTCAAGAACCACATCTCTAATTGCAGTCTCAATCCGCGCCTACAAAATGGGCATACAGGGTTCACGGTCAGGGTGTTTTCCATACACAGGACACACGCATAGTGCCCACATGGAGTCCGCAAATAGGACATGCATGATTCATAACATATAGGGCATTCTTCCGGTATACCCCCTGTTGCCCCCATAGCCGCCTTCCAGATTTGCTGCAGAGGCGCGGCGACGGCTACTTGAATGACCGGCTGCTGCACGCGCCGTCGACGATGTGGTAGGCAGTCTCCAAAAAGTGCATTTATAGCAAAGATAAGAACCGAGCAGGCCAACATGACTTGAGCACCGTCCATGTCCCACGCTATTACCAAAGTATAACGCGGTGACCCCTAAAGTTCTTTCCCGCCCCTAAAGTAAAGTTCGTGCACCCTGATGGAAGACTTTAAAGATCCTGCCATCCTCGCCATAAAGACAACCGATGACATGCTCGCCATTCTTAAAAGAAAGGGAAAGACTGCCGCATATTTCAAAAAGGGTCGTCAGATATATGTCTGGAATAAAATGGAGCGGTCATACTCATACTTTCTTTCGGAGCCTCCTGGAAAAAACTTTGACCCAGACTTTCGACCGGCCCTGACACCGGCCGAGATGTTGGCGGCAGGTGTCTTTGAGGGGAAATACTTTAACGACTGTCTTTTGGAATTCCCCGCCGCCTGGTTTCGCGCCGCCATAAGAGCCGGCAAACTTTGTCCAGGAGAGCCCGATATTGCCGTGAATCGCTTCGCCGTCGCCTCTAGACAACCCCTGAGTGTGTGGAGGCGCAACGGGTGGCTCCCTGGCGCGCACCGCCTGGCCTCCGCACAACACCCTGAGTTGTCTGATCCGCAGACGAACCCCGATGAGCGGGGCTGGGCACAGTGGTATTTTCGCTACTGGATGGGTCGCCGCATTCCCGAAATCGACCGCATTCAAATCGCCCGCTGGAAGGCGTTCGCGCGCCATGCGGGCCAAATCCGCGCTAATTGCAGCCCCAAGGATCTTGAATGTCGGCCGCGCCAGCGCCAGGGTTTGCTACAATGGGCTTATAACCCGTATATTTAATATATTTGCAAATAGTAAATGCGAGCAACGCGAAAACATCGCATCCCTAAAAGACATTCCCGAAGACGCATTAAAGGCGGCGACTTCGTTGGACAAGGCTCATATGGATGTGGTTATACGAATCCTGGACTAAAATGTGAAGGCAATGCTGATATTGATCCGCGTGCTTTTTCTAAAATTATGCGTAGTGATGACGCAACTAAAGAATATGAATTAGTTAGACACATTCGTATTATTGATCCGCGGCAACTTTATTCAGAATATACCAGCAAACCTCCATGCAAAGTCGACCCCGTGTCATTTAATACATATGTTAAACAAAAAGACCGCCGTGGAAATTATAAGTGTAGATTTGTAACAGACGATCGTCCAATAGAACGCTATAGAGTATTACAATCAAAAAACGCAGGCGTGGCACTTGATACTATTACACATCTTGACAAAGAATCGTATGTGCCATTCTTTTCTGCCCTTGAGAATCTTTTCAAGGGACTTGTGCATTATCATTCCCATAATTTTTATCATATGGACATTAAAGCAGAAAACGTAGTAATTGACAAGGTTGGCACACGATACCGTGCAAAGTATATCGATTTTGGTTTTTCACTCAAAATGCCAGTTAATATAGACGAATTTAATATTAGCACTAATTATTTAAGAAATTATTTTGCATGGCCATATGATCTTCGATTTATAGATACTACACATAGAATTACTCAAGATGACTATGATACATATGTTCGTAAAACGATTGGAATGCATAGAGATGGGTATATAGTTCCATTTAATTATTTACCACGACCGTGGCTATTGCAAGTTGACGGGTCAAATCGTGTAAATGTATTATTTTACTTGCGAGATGTAATACCACGATTAAACACCTTATCACCTAAAGATTATCTTCATACAATTTTATCAAAAACCGATGTATATAGTTTAGGGTTATTATTTTCTAATATATTTTTCAGAATATTTAGACTTATTATTACTAGAATTGAAGATCAAGGCACATTTTTTCCGTTTACATGTGCAACATCTCTCAATCCATTAAGGGAGTTTCCACCAAACCTTTTACCAGATGATTTAAATAAGTATTATACTCGCGTGTATGAAACACTTGGTAAGCCGGCTGTAGCACTAATAACGTATATGACACACCCAAATGTATTTGAGAGAGTTGATGCGGGTGTTGCACATAGACTTTATCGCGAATGGCTGGGAATACTGCGTGGTTTCATGGATAAAGAACTTGATAATATACCATCACTAATTGACTTTTTCCCTGAAGTTGAACCTGATATTTCCCCTGTGGCGGCCCCCACGGTGGCACCAGCAGCGGCCCCCGTGGTGGCCCCAGCAGTGGCCCCAGCAGCGGATCCATTGGCGGCTATATTAGCGATATCAAGCGTTACACCACCTATGCAGAATCTTAAGGCAGCATTTTCTATTAAGAGATTCGGCGGCGGTAAATATAGCAACAAGCGCAGTAGAAAAAACACATATAAGCGCACTAAACATGTATAATTGATACGAATTATTGCCCGCCAAAACGCCGCAAACGTGCCGCGACAGCCTCCTGGCGTAGTTCTTCATGAGTTCGCTCTGTAGTCGCCGCGTTAAGCGAAACAGGAGCCTTGGCAGCCGCCGCAGCCGCAGCTGCAGCCTCAACCGCCAACATTTCCACATGAATCCGCTGTAGATGCACATATACATCGCACCGCACATAACTGTAAATCGTTTCAATCATATATATGGCCTCTGCATATGCATGATGGTCATCCGCCGACACAACCTCCCCTGCCGCCCCATCGAGTAGCCCCTGCAGGCTTCGCTGGATCTCCCGCAATTCCTCCACCTCCGTCGATCCAAGTTCGCCAGAGGCCAGCACATCGTCCAGACCGACCACCGCGAGCAAAATTCGCCGCAGTTCAGGCGCACCCTCCATTCCAGTTATATGAAGCACAGCATCTTCTAGCACGTCGGCCGCAGCTGTCGCCCGACTTTCATCCACCGCAATTAGACGACGAAAATCGTCCTCTAATTGCTGCATTTCCGCGCTTTCACGCAGAGCCTGTTCGTAACTCATTGTGGCTTGTTGCCCGCCCTGGCAAACCCCCTAATTGCTCAAATTTATGGACCGCAGTAGCACCTAAGTGCACCACAAATAACATACTAAATACCTAACCGCACCAATGATTCCCATATATAAACCCCTAATTGAGCCTTATAAAACATCCGCCTTGAAAGCCATTGCCGATGATTGGATAAGCAACCATGGTATATACGTCGACCTTGCCGCCAACGCCTTAAAAGAGTTCCTGGGAGTCAAATATTGCATTCTCATGAACAATGGCACATCTGCGACACATTGTTTATACAAAGCCTTAAAATTCAAATATCCTGGAATTGAGCGCATCTACATTCCAAACAATGTATTTATTGCACCATGGAATTGCGGCTTAATGGAATATCCAGAGACTACATTTGAAGTTATGAAAACCGACCCCGCTACTATGAATATTGACACCAGTCCCGAATATATATCCACACTCTCCCCTAATAGTGCTGTTGTAATTGTGCACAATCTCGGTAATATCGTAAATGTGCCGCACCTGAAGCGCATGCGCCCTGACATCATTTTCATTGAGGATAATTGCGAGGGACTGTTTGGGCGCTATGAAGGAAAATACTCGGGGTCAGCCGCAGGCACATTGTGTTCCGCCGTATCATTTTACGGAAATAAAACAATCACAACAGGTGAAGGCGGGGCGTTTTTAACAAATGACATCGATGTGTATAAATTCATTAAGACATATTACAGTCACGGTATGAGTGACCAGCGTTATATTCATAACACACTCGGCACAAATTACCGCATGACCAATGTCCAGGCGGGCTTCCTATATGATCAGATGAACGATATAGACACTATATTGGCAGCAAAACGCACAGTATATAATACCTATATTGAATTATTGGCACCTCTTATCAAGCTAGGAAAAGTTAGGTTGCTCAAATCCGAGGAAGATTGTGAACATTCTAAATGGATGTTCACAGCCTTCTTAAAGGACATCGTATATACTGATTTTGAGCGCTATATGCTTGACAAAAATGTTCAAATTCGTCCCCTATTTTACGATATACATGCACATGCACACCTAACTGCAATTAGGAAGAGTGATGGGAGTGAAGTGGAGACTGCGACTGGTTGCATGTTGCCATCATATCCAGAATTATCAGCTGACCAGCAAAAATATATTGTGCGGTGCATTGAAGATTATTTGGTGCTGCACGCGGATTGTCGCGATTGTTGAAGTGTGTCCAATGTATAAGATTTAAACGCGCATCTTATATATAATGAAGTATCGTATGAAAATTGTGCAAATAACTACTAGTAATTTGCATTATTTAAATAGATTTTGTGCAAACACATTGCCTCCGCAGTTTCGTTATTTTAATACACGTAAACCGGCTGATGCTATATTGCATCATGTATACACAATAATTGGGCTCATGAATGATAACCCAATTGCATATGGACACATTGATTATGATAGTGCCAGTAAGCGTAATTGGATAGGTGTATGTATACTTCCAGAATATCAGGGACGTGGTTATGGAAAAACTATAGTCCGCACATTGATTCGCCGCGCAGATACACTTAATATACCTACACTGCATTTAAGTGTGGATAGGACAAACACAGTTGCACGGGCACTTTATGAAGCGGTAGGATTCATATATGATACAGCCACCCAGGATCATGATTCGAATTCACCGCATTTTATGACTCGGTGCGCACCTAGTTGTGTGGAAAACTCAATTCAATTACCCGTATCATATGGAGAAGCGCTAGATAAACTCTCTATTTTAGATATTAAACTTACAAAAATAACTGATGCACGGCGTGCGGATGTGCAGCGCGAATATGACGCAATTTACAATGAATTATTGCCATTGTTTACACACGATGTGCAGTATCACTACAACACCCTAAAGGACATTAATTTGTCAATATGGGAAATGCAGGATATATTCAGAGAATCATCGGATGATGCGGAAAAGAATAACCTGTGTAATGCCATCATAATTGACAACGACCGTCGTTTTCGCGTGAAGCACAAAATTAACGCTATTCTGAACTCCACCCTAAAAGAACAGAAAGGATATGCACGGCGCAAGGTGTGTTTTTTGGGGCATACCGAATTGGGTGATATGATTAATACAATAGGCGCGGTGCGATATTTGGCAACACTATATGATGAAGTGCGAATTCCTGTGCGCGAGCGTTATATTGAAAATATGAGACTTTTATATGCAGATGATCCATGTATAACATTTTATCCAATATCAAATGATTTGTGTATATATGGTAGCCGCGGCTATAAACCAGACCTCTTGGCTCAACTCACGGACGGCTATGAGGTTGTAGCAGCAGGAGTAAATACACATTCATATGGCAAGACCCCATCAACATATGATGCACTTCCGTTCAATTTCTATGCAGATGCGGGGCTATCAATCGATGTGTTCTGGAAATATTCGCATTATGCTCATTGTCCCCACAGCAAGCCACTCGCTGATAAACTTGCAGGCATACCTTACATTTTCATTCAGGCAAATTCGCGTAACGGTCCGTGCTTTATAACTGAGCAAATAGAGGCGTATTTTGAAATCGACCGCGCAACTACATTGATTATTGATGCAGATAAGAATAACTACACACCTGAACACCCATGGCACGCGCTTGCGGAACAATTTGTATATAAGCCCCTTGCATATTACCGTGAAACAATTATGAACGCCGACCGCGTTATTGTATGTGATAGTTCATTAATGTGCTATAGCATACAACTTCCCATTAAGACAACGGAATGTTATTATGTGACTCGCAAGGCTGGGTTTGTTCAGCACTATGAGTATATTTTTACAGCCCCTTTCTGTTTTGACCCGTCCACGGGGCGGCGTATATTCACGCGGCTACCGTTTTAGGCACCGCCTCCCTCAAAGCGGGCAACAAGGAGTCCATACAGCATGTGTGCAATGGCAAATAGTGTGCCGCCCCACACTGTATCAATCATCGCGAACTGCACGGAGTAGTCCTTCAGGGTCGCGAGATTGGTGAAGTCGTAGACCGCATATGTGGCCGCACCGAGACCGAACGCGGTCACAGCCGAGTCGACATATGGCCGGGTCAGCAAATAGGCGAGGGCAAGGTATACAATGGCCGCGGCCAGATAGTTGAAGCGCAACGGTGCCCCCTGGATGCGCGCAAACATGGACTTGGCATATTCGCTTATGATCGACAAGTAGAGCATATCGACAGCCACCAAGAGAACAGCCGCAAGGGCAAGTTTAACAACAATATTCATATTCTACTAATGCGGGCATATATTTTGTCCGCCACACCATGCCTAAAAGACAACCACACCAAAACCTCCAGAATGTCCGCCACAGAGGTCGTTAAATTAGAGAATTTCGACACACCCTTGAATGGCCATCGCACACTTTTCTTTTATGACCCCCGCTCAACGACCACCCTACCGGGCCTATTTGATACAATCCTTCACGGGGAAGCCTACAGTCGCCGCATTCTTTTAACGACCCCTGCTTCAGCCGCATCCTCCCTCTTTCGCGCAGAATGGGATGCAGTTTTCCAGCCAGCGGACCAAAAGGAATGGTCGCTGATTCTCACATATGCACTTTATGCACCTAAGCATATATGTATTGTAATTGATGATGGTCTGGTGGTCCCTGAGGCGTTCTTCCAGAAACTTCCTGTCGGCTCGACTGTGATTGCAGTTAGGTCACTTGACCACGCCAGCGACACGCCATTTGCACGGTATGATGCGGTGTGCTTTCCGCCGGTCGCAGATACGACCGGTATGGAGGCCGCCACCATACTAAAAATCGTCAGTGCTCTGACGCGCACAGCCGACACAGAGACAAAGCGTGCCTGGCTGCGTGAATTGCGGGTGGCAAAGGCGGCGCTCATCTGGACACGTGTAGGTGAATCCGCCGCCACGGGTGCGACCTACTGGTATGACCCTACCGACGGTCCAGCCCCCGCCAACACCAGGAAATTCCCACCACACCTAATTGCAGCCCATATGCGGATCCTCGCGGCTCAACTTACTCCAGCTTGATATCAACATGAAGACCACGCGAGATCTTCCGAATAACCTCTGGGGACGGATGCGCTGTGCCGGCCTCGAGCCCCTTAATCGTATGCTTGGGGAGCGCACAGTGTGCGTCGGCCTGGTCCTGGCTCATCTTGAGTGCCAGCCGTGCCTGCACAATCGCCTGGCGGGATTCAGTGGCAACCCGCTTGAGTTTGAGGGCACCCTCCTCGGCCTTCCGTTCAATGGCCGCCGCAGCCGCCGATGCCGCCACTCCACTCTTAACTGCAGCCTTCACGCGACCTGCACGGTCGGCTTGTGCGGCAACGGTGCCGGCTGGCTTGGGCGCCCCGCGGCGCATAATCTTCACAGGAGTCCAATCTTGGTGTTCCATGGCTTGTTGAGTGTCTTTAGCAATCAACGAGGGATGGATTTCAAATTTGCTAGGCGACCAGGCCTGGCCAGGGCAGCCCCCGCCGACACCTAATTGCAGCCCATATGCGGATTCTCGCGACCCAACTTACTCAAGCTTGATGTCAACATGAAGATCGCGCGGCGCCGCTGTAGCCATTTACGGTTAGGATAAAAATTTATATTGTTCATTCAAATATTCGTCAAGCATCTTCTTATGGTGTTCATTCAAGGACTTTGTTCATTCAAATATTCGTCAAGTATCTTCTTATCGTGTTCATTCAAGGACTGTTTGATGCAGTTGGCTTCCCACGATGATACTTGGATGCCATAGGCAAGTTGTCCGAAATCGGCAGGGTCTACACAAATAAAGTAGGTGTGTCCGTCGCTGTCAGGTGGTCCTTTAAGGTATAATGCCGCACGGGTGCTGTCGGACTGCGTGCGCAGAACGCGAACAGGACGTTCTCCAAATTCATAGACCTTTTCGCTGCCATCACGAAGCAGGATGATGGTAACTTCACAAGCATCGTTTAGGAATACACGAGGACCGTCTCGTGCAAGTTCCTCAAGTCGCGCCTGTTGGAGCTTCTTGAGTTTCTCGGCGGCTTGAATCAGAAAGTTGGAGTTTGACACAAGCGCCCCAACACTGGTTTCAAGATGACCGTGAACCCAGTGCCTCGTGTGTTCCACGTGGTTGTAGATTCGTTGGAGTTCTTCGTGTGCGTTCATTCTTAGTGTTCTATGGCTTGTTGAGTGTCTTTAGCAATCAACAAGGGATAAATTTCAAGTTTTTTTAGACGACCAGGGCAGCGCCCCTTGCCCTATTTACTCCGCACGACGCCCCTTACGCATCGTGGTGGCACCCTTACGGAACACACGGAATGTCCCCTTCTTTGCCACATAGCCGAGCGCCCGCAGACGCTTGAGCGCCTTGAGGCCAGCCGCGTGCTTCCGCTTGGAAACAATACGACCCTTCTTGGTCTTCATGAGGTCCTTCTTCGTGAGCCCACCTGCGGTCTTCGCCGCCGTCCCGTGCCAAACTTCTGCATGCGAACCGCGCGCCTTCATTGTCTTGCCTGCCATTGTATATGATTAGCGGAGAAAATAAACCGCGCCCCACATTAGAATGTCCCCGTCCACAACCACCCTAATTGTGCTCATCGGGATTCTTATTGTAGCATGCGCCGGCATGGCCGTCTATAAATTCCTTAAACCGGATGTCCCCACTGACCCGCCGGCCATGACGCACCCCGAAGAGCACATGTTCGAACTCGCCTCACCCCCTAAGGGCAACTTCACATGGATTATGCACTCGTCGGCTGCCACCATCAAAGCCGGTGCCGAACTAATGGCACACGAACTAAGTAAGTATCTCCAGCGTGCCGGCTGGCGTGTCCGCGTGCTCCTATATGACTGCCCTGGAGACAACTTCGACGGCATTGAACTTGTCCGCATGCCGTATAGAGCACCGCTGGATGAGCGCTGTCGCGCCGTGCTGGCCGAGACCGATGTCCTCGCGTGCCAGAACATGGACCCCGAGGAGGGCATGAAGATTGCTGAGGAGTTCGGTCTGCCGATATGTTTCTTCCTGCATCTCGACATCGAGAAGGTGGAAGTCCTCCAGCAGCGCTGGAATGTTCCCGTGTTTGTCGTTTATAATGCCATGACGCAGCACGAAATCGTCCCCACAATTCATGAATGGACTGTTGTGCGTCCACATGTGGATTACCGCAAGTTCGAGAGCCTCAACACATCCGAAGCGCGGACCGTCACCCTTCTTAATTGCGGAATGAATAAAGGCGGGCATGTGCTGAAGGCTCTTGCTGAAATGATGCCCGATGTGCAGTTTGCAGGTGTAAAAGGAGCATATGGCGATCAGATAACGGATGGCGAAGGGCAGAATATCGAGTATCTTGATCATACGGATAACCCTCTCCCATATTACGCAAACTCCCGTGTAATCATCGTGCCGAGTAAATCGGAGAGTTGGGGTCGCGTAGCCCTGGAGGCAATGGCAGCGGGAATTCCTGTTATTGTGGGCGACACCCCAGGCCTCCGCGAGTGCACAAGCAACGCTGCCCCTGTGTGTGCACAGTCCGACCTCGGCTGCTGGGAGCGTGAAATCCGTCGCCTTTACCATGACGGTCCTGATCGCGCCGATGCTATCCGTAAGGGCAAGGCGCGCGTGGCCGAGTTAAAGGCCGCCAACGACTACGCCGCATTCGACCGCTATATTCAGGATAAGGTTGTGCCATTAAAGAAGTCTGCATAGAATTTATCTATTTCAGCGTTTACATATGGTAATGCATCACTATTATAGTGAGTATCACCAATGATATATGTATGTTTAAGTGAACCATTTTCATATGTTACTTGATTATTGCACGAATTATCAAAGAAATATAGGCCATATTCTTCACATAATTCTTTTAATTTATCATTTAGGGTATTGGTATACCGCACGCGTTCTGTAATTGAACCATGTGGTTTGTATGTCGGATTACTCCATACTTCATTTTCAGCCGGCGGCATAACATATCTTACAATGCCATGTGTTGATGTAGATCTGGTAATATGAAGTATCATATGTATATATTGCCTAGCCAGTGTATCTATTACTTCATCTTCTTGCCTACCATACTGGACTATTTGCTTATTAATATGAATTCGACAATCAGGTTCTCCAAATATAAACATAACATGGTCACCGCTTGTTATTTTATCAAAGTAAATACCAAGTAATTGGTCCCCACGGTTTGCAATTGTATTCATTAAATATGGCATAAATAATCCGGTCCGTGTCGCATTTTCACAATCAGTATGATGTATACTCGTGTTTGAATAATATTTATGGATATTTGAGTATCTGTAAATATCAACATGTGAATCGCCAAATATAAATAAGGACATTCTACATGTAAACCTATTTAATTTTTAGCAGGTGCAATCCGCGGCACCTCTCCACTTCTAATTGCAGCAACCGCCGCCGCCATTTTAGAGGTGTCATAGACACCTGCAAAATGGACTAAGAAGCAACCGGGTTCCCAGAGCGGCTCCCCAGGAAGTCCATTTAGATATGCATTGAACAGTCGGTGGTCTTTGTTCAAATAAATCCGCGCAGCATCGTCAGCACATCCAGTATATGTATCAATAATCGCCTTGTTTTCGAACCAAATATGGTATATACTATCCGTGCGTGCCCATACCCGTTCAAAGAAGTCGACAGCCCATGCCCCTGGGCGCACAAGCATGTTTCCTGAGTTTACATTGCTCCATGCATCCACATTCATCAGTAGGTCGTGTTGTGACCCCAGCAACCCACTAATTGCAGTTAGGGGTGTGTCGAGATTCGTTATGTAGACATCAGCATCACTGAGCCACACATAATCGTAGGCTGCCCCCTCGCGTCGCAGGAAATCCAGCCAAAATGGCACCTTCGACCACGCAATTGGGCGGTCGCGGTCCCAATATTCTTCACCGGCTTCCACGTATGTATAGCCGTGGCGGGCCGCATATGCGCGTTTCGAGTCCAGGCATTCACGAAGATCTCGCTTGAAGTCGGCACCAATTGCGAGGGTTAAAATAGCGAACCGTGGGCGGGTCTCAGTCATATTACTTTGCACACGAGTGCTCACATTAAGCGTCCTTTGCAGGCAGCCCGCCGCAGCCGAAAAATTTGAAACCGGTCCGCCGGCAGATCCCAATGTCGACCTCCAATCCGTCTTCATGCCAATGAATTATATTCGCAACGCCACCGGCGAATTTGTGTGCCCCACCTGTGGGGTCACCAAAGCCCGCCAAAATACCATGTATTACCACATGAAATCTCATGCCACCGAACTTCCACACAAATGTGCCGAATGTCCCATGCAATTCCTCCAGAAGAAATCCCTCGAACTCCACGTCCAGGCCAAACACACCCCTGCACCAACCCTAAAAGCCGGTCCTCCGAAAACCTTGGGCGAGGCACTGAAGCGCCGCGCCGCTCTGCCGACGTTTACCTGTCCATTTCCTGACTGTAAATTTACGGCCCTCTCTAAAGGCAATTGTCGCATTCACATTTTCCGAGTCCATTATGGAACTGAATCAAATATATATCTCGAGGATAATGCATGTGCGCTGTGTGACACCACCTTTAATAGCACAACTCATTATTATTACCATATTGGTCCTTGTATGATGTCTCATACAGACCATGTATTTGCAAACAATATCATTGAGAAATTCATTTAGAGTTTACCGCATCATATTACATATATTTTTGTCCGCGCGGGTCTAAATATTGCCGCCCCCGTTATTAGCAGTTAGAGCGGGCATCATGGCATATTATCAAACGCAACCACTTGTGCCAAACGCCTATTATGTAGATATTATCTCAGGATCGGGCGCGGGTAATGCGGCCGGTATATCGGTAGTCCAGAACGGCCTTTCAAACTTAGAAACGGTCGTCGATCCCACCACGCAAACAGTCTCCGCCAACTTCCTAAATGCATATACTGCAGGTGGGCCAATTACTATCGGTGCACCACTCGCACTTTCCAACAATGTGTCTTTACAATCACTTTACGGACCACTCGGTGGCGGCGCGGGCCTAGTGTCAGACTTTGCTGGTGGTTCTTTTATAGGTGTAAATGGTCTTTCAGGGGTGACCCAGGCGGGTGCAGCAGGGACTGTTCAAATGACAATGAGCACAGGGGCCACGCATTATGTGAGCACGGCTGCGGCTTTTCACCGACTCACGGTTGAGGGGGCGGTATATGCATCGACCTTTCACACACTTTGTCCTTATCGTGTCTTTATTGGTCAGGAAAAGCAGGTGATGCATATTACGGAAGATGGGCGTATGGGCCTTGGGACAACGAGTCCAGAGGCACAGATGCATGTTATAGGAGATTTACGGAATTCAGGGAACGTTTGGGTGGGTGGCACCGTGGAAATTCGGCGCGATGTTGTTGTGCGTGGCAACCTAATTGTTGAAGGCGACTTGCATTTGAGTGGGTCTATTATTCGCAAGGAGGTCCATTAGATGATGGAAGGGACTCCCATTGTGGACATGAGGAATCCGTTGATGGCTTGTATCTGTTGCTCCAAGCCCTGAATGGTTGATGTGTGGACGCGCTCGCGTTCTGCCAGTTTTTTGGTGGCACCGACCGCGGTCAGATAGAGTTGGTTGTAATTGATGAAATTGAGATCTTCTATACCATACTGGGGAATCTTCTGGATACTCCCTGGGAATATGTCGGCGACTTCCTGGGCAATTACACCGACTTGTGGGTTGGCCGTCATGCCGGCGTAGGCCGCGTAATCGGCGCGGAAATTGTAGGTGCGCAGGGGGACGGCCTCGAGCGTGCTGAGACAGGTTTCGAGAGATATGGATGAAATATTTTCCTTAATGCGCTCATCAGATACAGGGACTTGCTGGGCATTGTTGATGCGAAGCACGCCGTTTGTTATGTTGATGTCGCCGCCGTTTGCATTTAGGAGGTAGCCGGCTGTTGATGTGGTGCCGATGGCCATACCTGTGCTGATTGTGAGGGTTGACTGGATGTATGCGTGACGGCACTCGTTATATGTAGTTGATATAGAGTTATATGAAGTTAATCTAATTGCAGTGATACTTGATACTGATGCTTGATGTGTGCTAATACTAGATGCAAACATATTGCCGTTTACGTAAAACTTGTAGGCGCTGTTTCCTGCACCATTATTGATTGCTACATTTCGATCACTTGATATATTTATGAAATCGCTGCCCCACCAAAAGAACATACCACGGGCAGATTGCTCAAGTCCTATCGCAGTAATCGTTGCATTTACTGTCTTGAATGCAACTTCGGCTGGCTTGAGTGTATTTACACTTTCTATAAGAACTCCTTGAGATGTGCTGACGCGAGTGCGAATTCCACCGTTAACATCTAGTGGGGGGCTGGCTGCTCCACCTGTTTGGAATGTATTTCCATTTACAATAATGGATGATGTGGTAAGACTAGATGTTCCCAGCAAATAGCGCACAATTTCTGAATTTGCTAGTATAGTTGATACATTAAGGGATGAGAGGTTGGAGAGTGCTACATAATTACTTAGGGAGGTAGATAGGGTCGATAAATTGGCCTTCGTGGCATAGTTTTCCAGGGAGGTTGAGAGTGTCGATAAGTTGGCCAATGTTGCATAGTTCTCCAGGGAAGTTGAGAGGGTCGACAAGTTGGCTAGAGTTGCATACCCAGTAATAGTGGATGCAGTAATGGTGGATGCAATTATTGTAGATGCATATAAACTACCATTTACAAATAGGCCGAAACTTGTGTTATAAGGACCATATACTCCAACATGTCTATTGGAGTTCATTGTGATGGCATCGCCAGCTGCAACATTAATATACGTTCCTCTAACTGGGCCTCCCTGGCCAAATCTGCCGACGCTTGTTGCATTGCACATAAGAATTTCTACACCAGTTGCCGATGCAGCAGGGAAGTCATTTCTTAGAGTAAGTGTTGGTGCGTCTTGGTTGCGGATAGTTACGCCACCTGTTATATCCACAGTATCAGTAGTTGTGCTAATATTTCCCTGAATCGACACTGCAGTTGACGGTAAATATGATATAGAAATTGGACCGGTTGCAGTTAGGGAGGTGAGAGTGATTGTTGATACTGCAATTGATGATAAGTTGGAAAATGCTACATAATTACTAAGTGCAGTCGAAAGGGTAGACAGGTTGGCCAGTGTCGCGTAGTTCTCCAGTGAGGTCGAAAGGGTCGAGAGATTAGCAAGTGTTGCGTAGTTGCTAAGGGCAGTTGAAAGGGTTGAGAGATTGGCCAGCGTAGCATAGTTCTCCAGGGATACTGAGAGGGTCGACAAATTTGCCTTTGTCGTGTAGTTTTCTAGCGATACCGAGAGAGTTGATAAATTGTCCTTTGTTGCATAGTTCTCCAGGGATACTGAGAGGGTCGACAGATTGGCCTTCGTAGCATAGTTCTCCAGGGATACTGAGAGGGTCGACAGGTTGGCCAGGGTAGCATAGTTGCTAAGGGCAGTTGAAAGGGTCGACAGATTGGCCTTCGTAGCATAGTTCTCCAGGGATACTGAGAGGGTCGACAGGTTGGCCAGCGTAGCATAGTTGCTAAGGGCAGTTGAAAGGGTCGACAGATTGGCCTTCGTAGCATAGTTCTCCAGGGATACTGAGAGGGTCGACAGATTCGCCTTCGTAGCATAGTTCTCCAGGGATACTGAGAGGGTCGACAGGTTGGCCAGGGTAGCATAGTTGCTAAGGGCAGTTGAAAGGGTCGACAGATTGGCCTTCGTAGC
>JACCDP010605704.1_pt1 | contig 91412 bp, 99 predicted proteins | sample 7445841 | NCBI WGS metagenome assembly JACCDP01 (sample SAMN15323441, study PRJNA562643) | freshwater metagenome | isolation source: river surface water | place: USA:Blue River Watershed | collected 2017-08-17
ACAGCTAGGCTCACAGCTATACTCACAGCTATACTCACAGCTAAACTCACGGCTAGACTTAGAGCTACGCTCACAGCTAGAAAATCATTTTCTGAAAGAAAATTAAATTATGAACAAACCACGGCTATACTCACAGCTATACTCACAGCTAGACTCACAGCTAGACTCACAGCTAGGCTCACAGCTATTCTCACAGCTATACTCACAGCTAAACTCACAGCTATACTCACAGCTAGAATCACAGCTATGCTGGAAGCTATACTTACAGCTAAGCTCACAGCTAGAAAATCATTTTCTGGAAGAAAATTAAAATGAATAAATCACAACTGTACTGGCAGCTAGACTCACAGCTAAACTCACGGCTACGCTCACAGCTATGGTCACAGCTACACTCACAGCTATGCTGGAAGCTACGCTCACAGCTAGACTCACAGCTATACTCACAGCTATACTCACAGCTAGAATCACAGCTATACTCACAGCTACGCTCACAGCTACGCTCACAGCTAGAAAATCATTTTCTAAAAGAAAATTAAATTATGAACAAACCACAGCTACAGTCACAGCCACTCTCGAAGCTATACTTACAACTAAACTCACAGCTATACTCACAGCTAGAATCACAGCTATACTCACAGCTACGCTCACAGCTACGCTCACGGCTACGCTCACAGCTACGCTCACAGCTACGCTCACAGCTACACTTACAGCTATACTCACAGCTATACTCACAGCTAGAAAAACATTTTCTGAAAGAAAATTAAAATGAATAAATCACAACTAGGCTCACAGCTATGGTCACAACTAGGCTCACGGCTACACTCACAACTAAACTCACAGCTAGACTCACGGCTATACTGGAAGCTAGGCTCACAGCTATACTCACAGCTATACTCACAACTAGGCTCACGGCTACACTCACAGCTAGGCCCACAGCTAGGTTCACAGCTAGAAAATCATTTTCTAAAAGAAAATTGAATTATGAAATCACAGCTACGCTCACAGCTATACTCACAGCTACACTCACAGCTATACTCACAGCTATACTCACAGCTACACCCACAGCTAAACTCACGGCTATACTCACAGCTAAACTCACGGCTACGCTCACAGCTATACTCACAGCTATGGTCACAGCTAGGCTCACAGCTACACTGGAAGCTATACTTACAGCTACACTCACAGCTAGACGATCATTTTCTGGAAGAAAATTAATTTTATGAAATTTTCAATACAATATGATTATCAAACAAGAGAGTCACTAGCTATAGCTACATCATGTAGAAAATTAAAATTGGATTTCAAAATGTCTAAGCGATGTATAGAGGGTTATATTCCTATTGGAACTGTGGAGTATTGTGAATCAACACTTGATAATAAAAACAAAACAATAAATTTTTATCCAGATTTCCTTAAAAATTATATTAAAAGGAAGTCTGGTTTTTCTTTTATAAATTCTCCACTAAAAGAGAGTTTATTTTTAAAACAATCAAACGAGTGGAAGTCTGATTTTAAATCTAAAGTTTACGACAGGGGATTTAGTCCGCCAGAAAATTTTTATTTTTGGTCGGAGCCTATTGACTTTGTTCAAGAGTGGAGATATTATGTTGCAAAAGGAGAAGTCGTTTGTTCTGGATGGTATGATGGAGTAGATGAAAATGAAAACGCTCCAAAAATAAAAGTTGAATATCCGAATAATTTCAGTGGGTGTGTAGACTTTGGTAGAGACAGTAAAGGAAAAATACAACTTGTCGAAGCTCATGCCCCATTCGCATGTGGTTGGTATGGAGATCATCACGAAGATTATACTATATGGCAATATTTTGCCTGGCAAGATTTTATTAACAATCAAGATTTTTGGAGGATTTCTGACTATGAGTAATACAATCACTTTAATTGGCGACGTTCATGGTAAATACGATTCTTATTTTGATATCGCCAGCACAAGAGAACACACAATTCAATTGGGAGATTTTGGCTTCATCCAGGTTTGGAACAAGTTGAACTATTCAAATCTTGATCCAAACAAGCATAAAATTATTGGAGGTAATCATGACGATTATGATAATTGCGTGAACTCAGGCTACTATCTAGGAGATTTTGGATCATATAAACTAAATGGAATAAACTTCTTTTTTGTTAGAGGGGGTCTGTCTATTGATAGAGTATATCGCGTTGGCGATGAATTATCTGGTGGCAAAAAGACTTGGTGGAGTCAAGAAGAATTGAATTTTGAGGAAATGTATAATTGTTTAAATATGTACGCCGAAGTTAAACCAGATATTGTATTTTCTCATGCCCCTCCGCAATTTATAGTAAATAATTTGACAAGTCATAAAAGTGGAAACAAATTAATAAATTATAAATTTCATGAAGGCTTTTGTGAAAATACGTCTTGGCTTGGAAACACTATGCTTAAAAAACATAAACCAAAGCTGTGGGTATTTGGGCATCATCATAATTATTTTAACACAATTATAGATGGAACGATATATATCTGCTTGCCAGAGCTAGGAACAGCGGATATTAATTTAAATAAATCTAGCTATTCTGTAACAACAAATTTTGATCATATTAATTTTTAAAGGAAAAGAAAAATGGGTAAGAAAAAGCACGAAGTAGGAAGAACAATTACAACGCCGTCTCCATATGGAAGTCATTCTTCTATGGTAGTTGATCATGAAAAATATAGTCTAATACTTGAACAAGATGAAGTATTATGCAGAGATGACTATAGATTTTATATTACAAAAAAGAACAGACTAGATAATGGAATGGCAGACCCAGCTAGATATTCATCTAAAATGAAAGATATGCCAGATGAGAAAATTTAAATTTAGAGTATGGCATAAAAAAGAAAAAAGATTTCTAGATCCTTGGGCAGAAGAAGACCCGCATCTTTCATTAAAAGATTATGGCAATGGATGCGAGGTCTTCGTATATGAAAGAGAAGACAAAGGATTTTCCAATAGAAGCACTAATCGTGAGGATGTAGTTATCCAGCCATGGACAAATCTAATAGATTGTAATCGAGAAGAGATCTATGAGGGCGACTATATCATCTTTGATAACTCTGAAATTGGCGGAAGTTCAATAATTGGAGAAGTTATCTGGTGTGATGATCTATGTCTAGACAGGCCTGGTTTTGGATTATGGGTTATAGACAAAGAAACTAATAGATCGCTTGGGTATGAAAAATGTAGCTTTCTTGGTCATATAGAGATTGTAGGAAATGTTTTTGAAGGCATAAAAAATGGCTAAGGTTTTGGTTGCTTGTGAAGAAAGTCAAATAGTCTGTCAAGCCTTTAGGAATAAAGGCCATGAAGCCTATTCGTGTGATCTTGAGGATTGTTCTGGTGGTCATCCAGAATGGCATTTTAAGCAAGATGTCTTGCCTCTACTAAAGTGGTCATGGGATTTGGTTATCGCCCATCCTCCATGCACTTACTTAACAAACGCTGGTGTAATGCATTTACATAGTATAGAAAGTAAGAATGGGGTTCTTCCTAAGATTCATGGGGAAGAACGCTGGGAGCTTATGGAGAAGGCTTGTGAGTTCTTTAATGCGTTTAAAGGTTGTGCTCCAAAAGTATGTATTGAAAATCCAATACCTCATAAGTATGCTAGGGGAAAGATTGGAAAATACACTCAGGTTGTTCAACCTTGGATGTTTGGACATGCGGAAACTAAGGCTACGTGCTTATGGCTTGAAAATCTTCCGAAACTGACTCCTACGAACGACGTTAAGAAAGAAATGATGTTGCTCCCGAAAAAGGAAAGACATAGAATTCACTATATTGGCAACAAAAAAGATAGGGCGAAGATCAGGTCAAAAACATTCCAGGGTTTAGCAATCGCTTTAGCCAATCAATACGGTTAAAATATTTAATAGAATAACTGCAACTTGGTGTATATATGTTGGCCGCATATTTACAATCATTTCGGAGTTAATATGAAAAAAAACAATATACAAATTGGTGATAAATTCTACAAATTAGAAGTGATTTCATTATCATATATAGACGATAAGCATAGGAAGTTTTATTTATTCAAATGTGATTGTGGAAATAGAAAAATCATTCACGGATCTGCTGTAGTTTCTGGAAACACAAAAAGTTGTGGGTGTTATAAAGTTGAAACTTATAAAAAAAGGAGAATCCCAAATAATCATGGAGAAGTAACTGCAATTATAGCTAGTTATTTGAGACACGCTAACAGTAGAGGAAAAGAATGGTGTTTAAGTAGAGAATTCGTCGAAAGTATAATAAAAGAAAATTGTTTTTATTGTGGATCGCCGCCATCTAATCTTAAAAAAACCAAAAATAGTATTGATGGACTTAAATATAATGGAATAGATAGAATTGATAATAATATTGGATATATTGAAGGAAATTGCGTTGCCTGTTGCCAACAGTGTAATCTCTCTAAAAGAGATTTAAATATAAAAGAGTTCAAGATATGGATAAAAAAATTAATAACTAAATGGGAGTCATTGTTATGACTCAATTAATGTAGAAAACTAATTTAAGGAAAATTACAATGACAAACGAGAAATGTTATATTCTGTTTCAGCACAAGAAAAACTCCGAAACACAAGAAAATATTGGAGAGCCTGTTATATTGGGCGTATTTACAGATGAATGTAGTATTAAAGAAATACAGTCTTCATACGAGGATCTATTTGGACCTGTTGAAGACAACATTGATGTATGGCTGGAAACTCAAGAGTTTAAATATAATACAATAGCAGTACATAATCAGGAAGATTTTGATAGAGTAAATAGATATAATAAAGAAAAGGCTGAAGCATACGAGAGTCTTGTTAAAAGAGGCATTCTAGACTATCGCGTAGACGAAAACGGAGATTTTGTCTTTGAAGTGACCCAAGAAGGTCAAAAATTTATTGAGGATAAAGAACCGGAAGATTGATAGCTTTGGCCTCTTTAGTGTAACGGCAGCACATCTCGCTTTGACCGAGGTAGTTTTGGTTCGAATCCAAAGAGAGGTAATTATGTTTTATATTTCAAAAAATAGCAAGTTCAAAACAGTTGTAGATTCTCAAAATAGAGTCGTTGGTTTTATATCAAACAATAGGTTCATGCAAAAAACAAATTCTTCTGAATTTCGTTGCGACTCTATCTATGAAACAGGGCTGTCGGCAATCGAATTAGAGCAGGTCAGCGAGGCAATACAGAACAATAGACAATACAAGGTTTGTAAAAAATGAAGACTCTTATATTAAACTCTGATTATAGTCCCCTGTCTGTCGTTAATTGCAGACGGGGGATTGTCATTTCTACGAAGAGCTATATGACTGTTCTAAAGTATTACAACACCTCAGTGAAAACTGAGAAGATGTACTACCGAGTTCCAGCAGTCATTGTGTCGTCTAAGTACGTAAATATCAGAAGTGCGTGCAAACCAACAAAGCAAAACATACTCAGACGAGATAATATGACATGCCAATATTGCGGAGTTAAGCTGAACGAAAAGACGGCCACAGTCGATCATATAAAACCAGTATGTTCTTTTAAGAATAGAGTTATGGCTAATACTTGGTTGAACCAAGTTGCGTGCTGCAAGAAGTGTAACAATCTAAAAGGTGATAAAAGTCTTAGCGACTGCAATATGCGATTGCTCAATGAGCCGAAAGAAATTAGAACTATAATATCATTAATTTATGACATTCCGGAATGGAAAGAATATGTTAGATGAAGATAAAGTTGAACAAAAAGCAAATAAAGTACGCTATTGATTTAGCTACAAAGAGGCATGATTCTAAAAACAAGTCGTTCAGAAGCAAAGGCACCTTGATTAATCTTGATGAAAAAGGTTTTAAAGATATTGACAAGCAATACCTTCCACACCTAATTGGTGTGATTGGAGAACTTGCGTGGTCTATAGCAACTGGACAAAAGGTTGATGAATCTATATACTCTGTTAGAGATCCAGGTCAAGACTTTCATGAAACCGAGATAAAAACAATAACATATTTTGGCGATGGTGAACCAGAGCTTAAAATAAAAGTTTCTGAGTATGAATCAAAAATTCCAAAACTTTATGTTCTTGTCCGATTTGATATGGTTAAAACAGTAGAAATACTAGGAACTATAACTAGAGAAGCGTTTGATCTTGTCAAAAAGAAGAAAAAATATGGGGCTGGAAAGCCAATGAATTACATAGCACCAATTTCAAAGATGGAGATATATAAGTGAGTAAAGAAAACTACAATGAAATTCTTAGAGATGTAGATGAAATAATGTCTATGTCTGGGGAGATAACAAATTCAGAACCTCCGTATTATGCTGGATCAAGGATGGACGAAAAAGTTCTGTTAAAGGGGTTGGTCACTTCTGGATGCGAGTGGTTGAACGTACAGAAAAATGTGTACGGCGTGTCGAGCATCACGAAGAATAATGAAAAGAAGTTAAGAAAAGAATGTAGAAAGTACATCGTTGAAACAAACAAACCTTCTGGATTTATTCCAGCTTTCGTTTGGGCGTGGGCAATCAAGGCGTTGATTGAGTGGGTTGTTTCTAAGATCATCGAGAGAATGCTTCTCAAGGAAGAATCGAGAGTAACAGACAGCCTGAGAGTATTAAGAAATGTAGAGATTCCACCATAATTTAATGAAAGCCAAATTTTTACTAAGTAATCTTTAATAAAATATTTTTCCATGAGGCCATAATAAATTCTCTTCTAGCCTTATTAAATTCAGACATGCTGTATGACACGTCCTCAAAAAACGTGTCATTTTTATTTAGTATGTCAAGGATTTCGCTATAAGACTCATAAAAGATTATATTTGGCATCATTGAGTCATCGTAAAAGTCTGATAGAGCTATATCGCCATCAGATATGTTTTTGGCTTCTTCAGGCGACGAGAATGATATTTCACTCATATATCCTGGTATCTGCCTCAGAAAGCCTGCTGATGGAAACAGGATTGGCACATTGGCTGTGTACTGCTCGAATATAGACATAGTAGAAACGTTGTATGGCATATGAACTATCGACTTAAACGAATACAGTTCATTCCAACTATAAGATCCTAGGTCAAAATAATGTCGTATCAGATCGTTATTTATCTTTACATGCTTAGAAAATAATACAGACTCAACCTTTGTTTTATTATATTTACTTTTTGTATATTCGCACAAACTTGGTATATGAGTCCAGTTGAATTTTAAGTTCTTTTCACAATACATCTTATCATATTTATTGTTAGCAACTGGCAACAATTGCCAAGACTTAAACATATCAACCATACTACTATCTAAGTAGTCCTTTTGGCTACCCACCATAGGATAATCGTATCTAGTGGCGGCGACAACAATAATTGGCTTATCAAACCTTCTGAACAGTAAAGAGAAAGCAGGAGGATATGCACAGACAAAACCATCATATTTACTGTATTCGTCTTTATACCTACTGTAAAACCTCTCGCAGACATCTTCATTTATGTTTTGCCAGTTGTTTACATTTATTATTTCATTAACACCTGGACTTCTGTCAAACACCCAGTTGTGTCCAGAGAGGTTGCAGCTATCCACCGAATGCCCAAGCTCATTGAATATATGCTTAATATCTTCTATCACTGAGATATGCATATCTATATTAAAAAATTTCATCAATCACCTGTATTGGTTCATATTAACGTATGGAAGGTCTAGCATAACTCTGTCTGCATACTTTATCATGGTATTATGGAATACTCTACCCATAATCTCATTCCATTCAAGAGGGTATTTTGAGTCTAAGAACGCACCATCTAGCTGGTGAACACCCCCATATATGGCCCTCGGGTGATACAGGCCCCTGTTCAATTTTAGAGACTCCAATTTTAAATCAAGAATGTTGTTAACAGAGTCAAACCATTCTTTTGCCGCTGGAGTATTTTTCTTGAAAATGAATTTACCACAACCTGGTAGAATTGAGTAATTGCTTCGCAGGTACTCTCTGTTAAAATCTGTTGTGGCTATGTGATCGGGATGAAGCTCTTTGTACCCAATCATATACTTATCTGAGTCGTCAAGTGCGTTAAAATACTCAACCCAAGAATGATCGCACATTTTTATGTCGGTATATCCACCGCCGTGATAATACATGCAGTAGACTCTGAGATAATCAGACTTGTGCGTCAAACTTAGATGCTCATAAGCCTCATGCAAAGGCTCTGTAATTATATCGTCAATATTAGAAGGGGTTATAAGCTTGACTTCGACACCAGAATTTTCAAAGATGCTTAAAAGACACCTACGTCTATCAGCAGATAATTCGTTATTTCCAGTCCAAAAACAGTATATCTTTTTATAGATCATGGCTAAAAATTCTTATTATTGAGTTATCACCAAAAGCTGCAAAAATATCTCTTTTAAGAAACCAAAATCGCCCAGGTGTAGCAATGCAATTTCTGCAGTCGCTGCGACACCCATCTAAAACCTCGTTTATAACATAAACCTTATAACCTCTTGACTCTAAAAACTCAACTGTAGATTTTGTATCGTCAATCTCAAAATGTTGTTCAAATGCTATTATAGGTTTACAGTCTTCGATTAATTTTTGTGAACCTAACAATATTCTGTGCTCCATACCCTCAGCGTCTAAATGTATATATTCGACACCATCTATTTCTCCATCAGCATATAGTTTGTCAAGAGTAGTTGACTGAACTTCAATCTTATTTGCGGATTGAGCGTCGTTATAAACAAAAGAACAATGTTTTATGTCAACATTTGTTGTAAACAACGCCTCTTCTTTATCACTTACAGCGGTTTTTATTGTCTTTAAGTTTTTTATTGTATTGATTTCGCAAACCTTGTTGATATAATCGATGTTATCATCAGAAGGGTCTATTGCATATACAATTTTTCCCTTATTGTTATAAGCCCACGGTATTGAATTATCGCCAATCCATGCACCAAGATCTACTATGTTTCCTGTCATCTTATCGTTTTTTAGTATAAGACTACTTATCTTCCTGAATAAAACCTCTTTGTTTGGCCTGTTAGACATTATTGTAGAAAATTCGTGTGCAGGAAAATTTATTATATCACTACAATCATTGCTGAATAAAATTGAAAATGTCATAATGTTAATTCTATCTAGTTCTGTAATTAACTAATTTGTGTGATGAGTATCCAATATCAAAACCGTTTGAAATAAGATCTTGACAAAACTTTCCATCTTCAGATCTGTAAAATTTTTCAGACTCATTAAATCTTACTTTTTCCAAGCAGTATCTTTTAACAGTAATATGAGAATGATGAACTGGGAAATCTAGTGAATGCACAATGTTTGTGCAACTTTCACTATTTGTGAAATGTCCATCAACAAGCCCACAGTCATTATACTTTTCAAAAAAACTATTATTTACATTATAATTGTGTACAAATGCATCTATATTGTTTTCTAAAGCTTTTTTGGTTATTTCTATTTTTTGTGGATGTGGAATGTCATCAACGTCAAAAAACATTATTGCGTCACCAGTAAATACATTTATTCCATCGTTTCTGGAAACAGACTGCATCTGCCTATTTTCAAACAACACAGCTTTATCAAAATTTACATTCTCGTGCAGCCCGTTTCCTACAATTATTATTTCATCAGCTTTTACTGTTTGACGCTCAAACTCTTTCAGTAAAGAAGGAAGAAAATGAACATCTTGATCATAGAAGGTTATACATAAAGATAATTTCATACAACACCTGGAAAATGAGGAACTTCAATGAATTGAATTTCTAGATTGTCTAAATGATCGTATGGAGCACCTACATATTCATTGTTCTGTCTAGGTGATGGAAAAGTTTCGCCTTGGTACATTTCGTCATGAACTAAAACACTCGTTTCAAACGAAAATAACTCAGATAAAAACTCTTGGTCAACATCATAGTAGTCTGGATTCTCTTTAGATGCTAGGAAGGCATCAATAGTGTCGTTTTCTATTGTTCCGTTGTACCCCCACATGCCGCCCATAACGTACCGCTGATGATATGCGTGGTCCCTCATTATATGAAGCTTCTTCCCGCTTAGCAGCCACTCGTCTACAGCAACTCTTTCTCTATATGAAAGTCTAGAATCTGTGTCTCTTGATATAAAAACGTCTACATCAGGATCATATAATGGTTTAAATCTCCACAACATGGAAGAAATTTTTCCTTCTCCCATATTTATTACTTTCGCTGAATTCTGTATCAGCCCGTCAATAATGGTCTGTGGAACATCATTTGCTACATAAAACCTACATTCCCAACCTGTATAAATATACTTAGCTAAGAATGCATTTTTTACAGCACCAATTGTATACTTCGGGTTGTCGCCCCATAAAGAAAAACTGATAACTTTATTCACTTTGTTCACCTTTAATAGATTTTTCGTATAAGTAACTATAATATCTATGTATTCGTATTACTTCTGAGATGTTTCTTTGCATGTTGCTTACGTTTGTGGAGACACCAACTGGATTATGATAGTATATACCAAGAGGCTCTTTTATTAAAGACATTTGAGAACCACCCATTGCACACCTCAACCAGAATTCCCAGTCGCTGCCAGACACGAAGTTCGTAGAAAAAAGTCCGTATCTATCATGCAGAGACCTTCTCCACAGAGGGTGGTTGTGTGGAAGGTTTGCCCCCAGCAAGTTTGGTATTGAAAATTCACCAGTGTTAAATATGTGTAAATTTTTATCAGAATAATCAATGTCAGCGTCTGTTATATTATAGTCATTAGTCACTACATTGTAGCAGTAAGCTACGTCTATATCTTCATTATCATCCAAAAGAGCGGTTGTTTTTTCTATAAAATCTGGTCTTAATTTGTCATCTATATTAGCGTTCGTTAAATATTTGGAACTACTATTTGCTATTACATAATTCCATGCTTCATACACAGTGCAGTCGTAAGGTAACTGCTCATACCGTATATTCGGATACCTTCTAAGGTACGGCCATATCGAATCAAACTCTCTGCCCTTCGAATTACAATTCAGTAAAAAGAGAAGGCAGTCATCGAACTTAGTTTGACGGACGATGTTCTCCATAAACCCTTTGATATATAAATCGCCGTTGTACACAGAGGATATAATTGTCGTTGTTTTTTCCATTGTCCAGTTTTCAGTAAAAGAAGAAGTATAAGTTTAGGGGATGATTATTAATCACTGATATTTCCCCTTTTAATGTAGATCTTTAGCGTTGTTGGATATTAATCGTTAAAGTTAATCTAAACGTTTGTAGAATAAATAAGGATTTTGTTTTATTATTGTACGTTGACAGTTCAGAGCACGAAAAAAATTTCGCAAAAAAAATGAAAATGTTGGGTTGCGTTAATCATTACCTGCCTACGCAGAACTCTTTTGAGGATTTAACGCAGTTGGAGGCTCTTTACTGTTGTTATTTCACCTACGCCAACTTTTCACGTATTTTCACTTGCCATTCTGGCTATGTAATCTGAAAAATACGAATCAGACATTAGATTATAGACATTTTCACAGAAAGGGTAAAGCTCGTTTTTTTATATTGACAAAAATGATCAAGCGGCATATAATATGTTTATAGTGTAACGTTTTCTATTTATCGGAGAGTAAAATGAATCAGAGAGAGTTTTTTGAAAAGTTTGATGCGATTGTTGATTCTTATAGTTGGCATCAAAATGGTCGAGAAATTGTAGGTCGTGTTAGGAGAGGTGTAAATAAAGGAAGGTTAGTAAATCCAGTAACTGCTGTTGCTAGATCTCTAGGAAAAGGTTTCTTCGACATTAGAAACACTCTTTATGCTGGAGAATCTATTGGAATTACTGAAGGTCTTTCAATCGCTATATATAATGCGTGTTTAGGAACAAGCTGTAATGGCCATGCTGTGGTTGTAAAAGGTAAAGTTCTAAGAAGTATTGTTTTTAGCAATAAAGCTTTATTGAGTATAGAATGAGGAAATAGATATGAACGAAATCAGACTGGTTGGAAATATTGTCAAAGACCCTGAAGTTTTTGACACCAAAACAGGTAAAATGGCGAGAGTTAGAATTGCCGTTAACCACAGATCTCAAGAAGTAGAAGAAACTCTTTATATGGATGTTAAGCTGTTCGGAAGGGCTTATAGTGATGTAGAGTATTTTTCTTTAGCGAAAGGTGATAGAGTTTCTGTTGTTGGCAGGTTAGTATCTAGAGAGTATAAGAATAAGGACGGTGTTGACATGAAAGAAAATGTTGTTCATGCATACAACATATTGAAGATTGCTAAAGGCCAATCAAAACCGGCTGAGTCGCCATCTACAAATTCTAGTTATGACGATGTTGCGTTTTAGGTGAAATATGTCAAAACTAAAAAGACAAGAGAAGAAAAAAATAGCTAGAAAAAAAGAGTCTAAGAAAAAAGTTCTAGCAAAACGCAAGATTTTGAGAGACACTCGAAAAGCAGAAAAAGAGCTTCAAGAAATTGTTAACTCTACTAAGGAAAAACTAAAACCGTATAGAAAAGGGAAAAATGAAGAAACTTAATTTACATTGTCCTATAAATACGACATCGTATGGTTATGTTTCATCTCACTTTCTTAAAAATATATATGGTCATTATGACCTAAGACATATTTCGATCTCTGAGAATCAGCCAGATGATGATTTAAAAGACTGTTTGTCTAAACCTATGAATTCTGGTTTTTTGCACAAAGACGCAACAACGCTGAAAATTTGGCATCAGCACGATTTGTATACATATACAAGACCAAATATAGGGTTTCCAATATTTGAGCTTGACAGATTTAATGATCGGGAGCGACATTCGTTGTCGTATCCCGATTTTTTGTTTGTGTGCAGTGAGTGGGCAAAGAGCGTTGTATCATCATTTGTTGACAAAGAGATCTATGTTGTCCCTCTTGGGTATGATGAAAACATATTTAAGCCAGACGAATTTGATAATAAAAACGTGACTATATTTGCTAACTTTGGTAAGTTTGAAGTTAGGAAAGGTCATGATGTATTATTAAAAGCATTCAATTTGGCATTTGAAAAAGATGATAACGTAGCGTTAGTTATGATGCCAACCAATTATTTCTTGACAGGAGAAAGACATGAGCAGTGGATTTCGTCATATAAACACAGCAAACTCGGAGACAAAATAGAGTTTGTCCCAAGGTTGAAGACTCAGTCAATGGTGTATAATATTATGAAGCAGGTTCATTGCGGAGTATTTCCAGCAAGAGCCGAGGGGTGGAACCTAGAAGCTTTAGAAATGCTGGCTTGTGGAAAACATCTAATAATCAGCAATTGCACAGGCCACACAGAGTTTGTAAACGCAGAAAATTCTATGCTGATCGATATGGATAAAAAAGAGCCAGCACACGACCACCCATTCTTTTTTGGACAAGGTGACTGGTATTCTTTTGAACAAACGCAGGTAGATCAGCTCGTAGAACATCTGAGAAGCTTCCACAAAAAAAACATGTCTGGTGAAATTTCTTTAAATTCACAAGGAATTAAAGATTCTAGTAATTTCACTTGGTCAAAATCTTCAAGAAAATTAATAGACGCGATAGATAAGGTAGTGAGTTAATATGCCAACACCAAAAAAACAAGAAAACGAAAAGACTCAAGAGTTTTTGTCGAGATGTATGGGCGACTCAAAGATGAATAAGGAATACCCAGACAGAGCACAAAGATATGCTGTTTGTCTTAGATCTGGAAATGCAAATGCTATGGAGGCTATTGAATACGCATATTATGATGAAAATTATGGAAACACAGAAGAAATAAGTGAAGATAATTTCTACACACCAGAATCTGAAGAGTATTTAACGTTTGCTTCTGAGTGCGAAAATATTGAAGATGATGATGTTGCAGAGGAATACGATATTGCAAAGGACAAGCCTGGTTTGTGGGAAAATATAAGGAAAAAGAAAGAGAGGATGGGTAATAAATATAAACCAGCAAAGCCTGGCGATAAAGATAGACCAGACCCAAAATCTTTCAAAAAGGCTCAGGCAGAAGAAAGTAAAAAATCTAAAGTTAAATTAAACAAGCCTTTCAGAACTCCTAGCGGACCAAAGAAATTTTCAGTTTATGTAAAAAATGAAAAAGGTAATGTCGTTAAGGTCAACTTTGGCGACCCAAATATGTCTATAAAGAGAGATGATCCAGGCTCTAGAAAGAATTTTAGAGCTAGACATAGTTGCGACAATCCAGGCCCAAAGTGGAAGGCTAGGTATTGGTCATGTAAGTTTTGGTCCAGCAAGAATGTCTCAGACTTAGTTTAGGTGAAAAATGAACAGAAAAAAATATTTATTAGCATCTATGGATGCAAGTATATTGAAATGTCCAGAAGCTACTCAAAACTTAGAAATTAATCTAAAAAATAGACAGAAATGTGTAGACGTAGCAAACTATGGCCCTGCAAACCCAAATATTGAAGACGATGATTATTGGCAGAGAAAAGCAGATCAATTCAAGACAACTATAGAGGTCGCTAAAACAATGACCTGCTCAAACTGCGCCGCTTTTGTCGTAAAAGATAGTATGCTTAATTGCATTCAAATAGGGCTTGCGATAGAAAACGAGGTTGAAGACGATGAAGATGAATCAGAGGATGAAATGGAGGAGGAGATAGCTGAAGATATCTTAAAGCTTTCAAATCTAGGGTATTGCGAACTTTTTGACTTTAAGTGTGCTGGTCAAAGAACTTGTGACGCTTGGATTGTCAATGGTCCGCTAGGAGACTAAAATGGAAGACAAGGATAGTGTAACGTATTATGTTGATGGTGACTTTATAAAAGTTGACTTTAATATAGTGAACATGGCAGATTTTTTAACATTGATGTCAAAAGTTTGCAGTGGAGACATGGCAGACAACTCTATCGAATCGTTAAAACGCAAACTGTTAGAATACAACATAACAAACGATGAAATTTCCAACATTGAAGAAATAATTGGAAATAGAAAACCAGTAATATCTCCTATTAATTACAAGTAAGGAGTTTTTCATGTCTAGAAAAATAGCTTGGGAAAAGTGGTACGATGCTGAGTCTGAAGAGGATTTCGTAAATGAAATGGAAGAGGCTATATTAGACGATGATGTTGATTTTTCTAATAATGACGATATTGAAATGCAGGGCGGTATTGATATAAACACGTTTTTAAACTCAATGACTGTCAATACTCCGATAGGCAAATATCATTTAAACGATAAACTTCTTCCAACAAAAATGTTTGATTGTTGGATAGGTCATACAAATTTCGATATCACAAAGAAAGAAGAAAAAATATTAAATACAGCGAGTGGGGTAGAGTGCTTAAAAGTAATTAGTAGATATAGATTTTTTATTGGTGTAGGCAAATTGTTCGATTTTTCTTGTGTTCGCGGTGAAATTCAAAGAGCTTTGTTGATAGACAGCTATTCAGAAAAAACCGAAGGTGAAGAAATGTCTGACATAATAAATTCAGTAAAAGGAAATAAGAAATGGGCAGTCTTTATTGGTAATGATGGAAGTGTTCAGAAGATAATATCTAATAAAGACGATTGTGCCGAGTATAACGCCTCATTGCAAAACTTATTGCGTTTAAAAAACGGAAATATAATAATGTCTGACAATGTGTAGTGGAGTATATATTTTTAGGAAATGGACTATATATTTTTGGGAAAATAAGGAAAAAAAGTCGATCTGGAGTAAGTTAAAATGAGTCTATTACCATCTGGAATTATTGTAGGTACAACTGGAAATAACACCTCACCTACAGAAAAAATCGGCGGAACAGCACTGGGCATCAATAGCACAACAAACACCAGTAACGGAAAGCCAATAACTAGAACTTTGACTATTAGAGACACCGCTATGGATGGGGCGTCTCTAAGAACTAGCGTTCCAATAGAACTGTCTGGAATCAATCACGCTTATAGCACAACAAAGACATATTCTGCTGGAACATTCGCTTATAGACAAAGCCAGTTTATGATCAGAACAGTTGCAACAAAAATCAACAATGTTGCAAATTCAGCATTAACAATTAACGGTAATGAGCAACACAGAGTACGTAGATCTATTACAAACAAGTCTAAAGGTGCTCAAACATCTACAGCGTGGAGATCTGGCTACTTTAGATACTTGAAGATTTCTGGACAAAGAAGCAATTGGAGCACAGCTCCTTCAAGCAACAATGTTCAATATTCTAACGGTGCCGGTGGAAACGCTGCTGACACAGCAATCTTTGTGACATATAGATCTGTTCCTGGTGAACTAGCTTATATGTATGGAACTCTTAATCCAAAACAAGACGATTATAAGCCTATAACTGGTTAGTAATTTTCAAACACGCCCCTTGGAAACAAGGGGCAATATTAAGGGGGAAGTGATATATGCCTGATTCTTTGATGCAAACTCCGGTGTTGGCAGCTATAGTTGCTATAGTTGTCGCTTTTTCAAAAATAATCGAAGTAGTCCTTTCAAAAGCTCTTCCACAGAAATCTGTACTAACAGACGTAGAGAGGGAATGGCTAAAATCTATACACGAAGTACATGCTAGAACAGACCAAGACGGAACGCCTCTGGTTTATATGCCAAGAACTTTTCTTGAAATACAAAAAGAACTACAAAAATCTTTAATCCAAATAGTTAATGATCAAAGCAAGATAGCTTCTATTCTAGAAAGAATGGATAAAAGGCTAGAAAATTTAGATAAATAAAGGGGGTTTTATGGGTTCTGCAAAATTCAAAATAAATAAAGATGATTTAGTTAAGGTGTTAAAAAACTCTGTGCTTGTCGGTGCTGCTGCTGGAGTTGCTTATCTATCTGCAAATTTTACAAAAATCGATATGGGCTTGTATGGAGCGTTGCTTGTTCCTATAATATCAACAGCACTTGACACTGTAATAAAGTGGTTAAAAGATAATACTAACTAACAAACTGGAGTAGGAAATGATTAATAGATTTTTAGGACTTTTGCCAATATTTTATTCTGCTTATCAATATTATGACTGGTATAATACTCCAGGCTTTAATCCAAATAATCTCTTTTGGGTAAAGCTTGGAGTTTCTTTTATGCTTGGTTTATTTATGTTGACTTTTTCTAACTATAAATATGTTTTAGACTACTTACAAAAAGTAAACTTTGTAAAGCCTTCACCTGTTGTTGAAAAGGTTGATGTTGATAAAACAGAAGAAGAGAAACAGATCGATGAATATTATGATTTGAGATGTTTGCTACATTTACGATCTAGAGTTACCGAACTTTCTTCTGAAGAAGGCGTTCAAATAGTAACAAGATTAAACACAATATTATTCTCTAAAGGAAAGATTTAATGGATATTAAAAATATTCCACTAAAGCTATTATTGATGATGGCTTTTTTTGTTGGCTGTGAAAAACCAGTTGATAAAAATATTGATCAAGAAGAGTCAAGCTCAGAATCAGACTTTGTAATGACAAAAACTCTAAAAAGAGTTAAAGCTGAATATGATTCAATGAGAGACAAAGATAAAGAAAATATATACAAGCAATTTTCTGGGTCTTACCTGTTTCTAAAAACAAACAAGTCTGTCAAAAAAACAAGTGACTTCGACCCAATTCTCGGAAGGGTCCAATCAGATTATGGGTGGAATAGAGAAAAATACCCAGAATTTACAGAAGCTGTGTCTGACTTCTTATTAGAACAAGGTTATGACGAACCAAAAGTTTTAGATAATGACGACGACAGAGAATGGTTCTGTCAGATTTTCTACTCACTATATATGGCTATAAAAAATGAGTAATAAATATAACGGCTGGGTTGATGATCAAGACAGCGTAGAATCTGTAATGCAGGAATTACCATTTCCGATTTTCGGTGATGTGTGGTCTCCAATTAAAGATTCTGGCAAGGGCAGAGTTGTTCTATTGTACGAAATTATCAAAAAGGTTGCCGGTAGCTATCCTATTAGAACCCAATTGATTGGAGATTGTCAGCCTAAAGACACTCTTATTTTTGGTCCTGATTTTGTAAAAAAAATACAAGATATTAATATTGGGGATAGAGTTTATGCTGGAAATGGAGAGATTACAACCGTAATTTCTACTCTATGCAAACAATCAAATAACCCTATACTAACTATACACACAAAAGGGGGGCTTCCTCTCAGAGTAACGTCTGACCACAAGGTTTTAGCATATCGCTTTGGTGAATTCGTAAATAACAACAGTAAATGGCGAAGAAGGTATAGCCCAGGTCATCAACAAACATGTATAAATAATCGTGGAGTAGATACTAAACTTAAAGGAAATACTATTTTTGCAAATAGGGTCGCAGAATTAGTAAAAGCCTCTGATCTCACAGAGGCGGATTATGTTTTATGTCCAATAAACATAGAAATTGATAACAAAATTCCTGATGATATGCTGCCTTACATGGGTGATAAGGAAGTCAGATGGATGATAGGTTTATTTTTGGGTGATGGCCACGCAAAAAAAACAAGCAAAACTTTAGAGTGGGGTTGCACAACTGATGAACCCGACATAGAAGAAAGACTTTGCAAGGCTCTTGATATTTTAAATATAAAATGGAGATCGTATTTTCATTGCAAAAGCAGCAACAAAGCTAGGAAAGTTTACACTCTAAAAACAGAAAATACTTTCAACTTATTTAAAAAATATTTCTATGATGATAATGGTAATAAAACTATTCCATCTTGGGCTATTAACGATGATGTCATTAGCGGATTATTAGATTCTGATGGTTATACATCAAGATCGTCTGGTAAAGCAAGACAGGAATTTGAAAATACTAGCTTTTCCTTGGTTCATGGAGTTAGAATATGGGCTTTAAGAAACGGATATATACCGAGCCTTAATGAAAGACAAAGATTCGATAAAAGAACTAATAAATTAAACAAGAAGGCGTATAAAGTTTCTTGGTTAGTTGATAAAAGCTCTCGCAATCTATGGAAAGATGATCAGTATTTAGCAATGCCGATTGTTAAAATAGAAGCGGAAGAGGGGCCTCATAATGAAGTTTATGATATAGGCGTAAAACATAATTTACATACATTTATCAGTGGTGCAGGTGTTTCAATAAGTAACTGCGTTTCTATGGGAGCCGCCTATGCAGTCGATGCTATAAAAGCTGTTGATATCTTCATTAAAAAAGAAAGTGAAGAATGGATTGCGGAAACCAGCACCGAAGATATTTATGGTGGAAGTAGAATTCAAATAGGAAAAGGAAGAATAGGAACTGGGGACGGATCTGTAGGTGCATGGGCCGCTCAGTATGTTAATAAATATGGTGCTCTAGCTAGACAAAAATACGGTAATATAGATTTAACGAAATATAATTCTAAAATTGCTAAGCAGTGGGGTATGCCTGGAAAAGGAACTCCTCAAGAATTGATACCTTTTGCAAAAGAACATCCGGTAGAAGTTGTTTCTCAAGTATATACTTATGCGGAAGTTAGGGATCTTATCGCTAATGGCTATGCAGTAACAATAGCTAGTTCACAGGGGTTTTCTAGCAAGAGAGACGCTGAAGGATTTGCTAGACCGGAAGGTACTTGGCAGCATCAAATGTCAATTCTAGGAGTTGACGACGCCTATAAAAGACCCGGTGTATTGATTCAAAATAGCTGGGGAAAATGGAACAGTGGTCCTAAAAGGCATAATCAGCCAGATGGATCTATGTGGGTAGATGCCGACGTTTTAGAAAAAAGAATCCTATCTAAAAAAGATTCTTGGGCGTTTAGTGGTTACGGAGGTTTTAAACCAAGAAAATTGAATATAAGGATATTCTAATGAATAATTTATTAATGATAGCATTTGTTTTCTTTCTCTTTTTAATGCCAAACGGGTCTAAAGTTGTTGTGCCACTACCAGAAATAGATAAAGGCGAGGCCGAAGGTCTGGTTGCATTCATAATAAACGATAAAGACGGTGAGCAGACAGACGATAACAAGGTTGAATGTCCTTGCGGAGGCAGTAAAAAAATAGTTCATGGAGACGGTCATGTTACTCCATGCCCATGCGACGTTTGTAACTGCGATCAAAAAAAAAATAATGATGAACCACCCGTTCAAGAAGAACCAGTTGCCTTAAACGAAAAATATTTAATAAATAAATGGACAGCATCTTGGTGTTCTCCATGCAAAGTTTGGGATAGAACTGAAAAACCTTTATTATTAAAGGATGGCTACACCATAGAAGAAATAGATTATGATGATAATAAAGACTTGGCAAGAGAAAAGGGAATTTCAGCAATTCCAACAATATGGATAATTGATAAAGAAACAAAAGATATCAAGCAGTCTTTGGTGTATCCTACTTATAAGCAAATAATTTCGGCTATTGAAAAACTTGAGAATGGAAATTAATAATGCCTAAAACAATACAAGCCAAAGTTTTAAGTCAAATACAATATGTGTTTTTTGATCAAGACGGCCAGCAAACAAAAAGCGATGCAGATTCTACACAGAACGCCGCTAATTACACATATGGAACTGGAAATTTTCAAGTAACAAATATTGTAAGATCAACCGGAGTGATAGCTAGTGGAGCTAACACCACTATAGATTTTGGATCGTTTGTTACAAGCAACTTTGGGTCTACCGGAGTTTTGGACTTTAGTAGAATAAAGTCTGTTGTTATAAATAACACCTCTACGTCTCTTGGTATGGATCTGAGCATCAGAGCTACTGGAACAAATGCGATGACCGCATTGTTTAATGGTTCTGGAAACTTTACTATCAAACCTTATTCTTCATTTATGTATAATGATCCATATTCTGGTATAGACTCTTCTACAAATTCTAGAGTGCAGCTACATAATATATCGTCTGCTTCTGGCAACCTGTCTTACACAATAACAGTTATGGGTTTAACATGAGAATAGATGAAGTATTAGATATAGTAAAACAAGCCTGCTCCCCAAACGGATATACAAAAGACGACAAAAATATAAAAATAGACAAAATAACAAAAATGTCTATAGAAATAAGTTCTGATGATATAAGAGTCGTCTTTGATAAAGAGAATATGCCTTTAGTTACGTATAAAGGTGACTTCAAATTTATCAAACCGTCGTTTTCAAGGTACATTGAGGGTGTAATTTTTACAGATTCAGAAATCACGATATCACTCCATAATTTCCCAGACATCAGCTTGAATTATTCATAGCTGATGTTTAAGATATAACAAACTACATACTATGGAGACTGCGCATGATATTCGAAGAGCAGATCAGCAGAAAGCCTGATCGATACCCGTGGACAAGAGAATTTATAGAAGCTATGCACAACGGCTTCTGGACTGACAAAGAGTTCAGTTTTCAGTCAGATATACATGACTTTGAAGTTTCGTTATCCGATTCTGAAAAGCTATTAATAACCAGAGCTTTAGCAACCATAGGTCAGCTAGAGATATCTGTTAAAAAATTCTGGGCAAAAGTTGGCGACAATTTGCCGCACCCATCAATAAATGATATGGGTTATGTAATGGCAAATACAGAAGTCATACACGGAAATGCATATGAAAGACTTCTAGATATACTCGGTATAGAAGACGCTTTCGATAAAATACTCGAACTTGATATAATCAAAGGTAGAGTTAACTATTTAAGAAAGCATTTGCACAAGTTCCATAATGACAATAAAAAGCAATTTGTATATTCTTTGATATTGTTTACTCTTTTCGTTGAAAACATCGCTTTGTTTTCTCAGTTTTATACTATAAGTTGGTTCGGTAGATTCAAGAATTTACTCAAAGACACCAACAAGCAGATAGAATACACGTCACGAGAAGAAAACCTTCACGCCTTGATTGGTATCAAACTAATAAATACAATAAAGGAAGAACACCCTGAATTGTTTGACGAAGAGCTTGTAGATAAAATTCGTCATGAAGCCAAAGACGCAGTATCTCATGAAATGAAAATAATAGAATGGATACTGTCTGGTATTAACGAGGACTCTTTAAACTCTACGATATTGAGCGAGTTCATTAAAAATAGAATGAATGAATCGTTAACGATGATAGGATTTGACGAAATTTTTGATGTTGACAAAGATGTTTTGTCGAAAACAAAATGGTTTAGTGAACAATTGCTTGGAAACAATAAAACCGACTTCTTTAACTCAAGACCTGTAGAATACTCAATAAATACACAAAGCTTTTCTACAGAAAATATATTTTAGGCATAAATATGAACGATTATTACTGGCTTAATGAAAATAGCAGGCTCTTTTTAAGTAGAGGTTATTTGTCTTCAGGAATTACACCAGAAGCTAGAATAAAAGAAATAGCTCAAAATGCTGAGAATATACTTTCAATAAAAGGTTTTGCCGAAAAATTTGAGAGATACATGGCAAAGGGGTTTTACTCTTTGTCAACCCCCGTATGGTCTAATTTTGGCAATTCAAGAGGTCTTCCAGTTAGTTGTTTTGGTTCGTACATATCTGACAGTATGGAGTCGATATTGTCAACAGTCTCTGAAGTTGGAATGATGTCAAAGATGGGTGGAGGAACATCCTCTTACTTTGGAGATTTACGACATAGAGGATCTATCATAGGTAAAGAGTCCGACAAACGAGGCGAGTCTAGCGGCCCAGTGCATTTTATGGAGCTATTTGACAAGGTTTCTGCTGTTGTGAGTCAAGGCTCTACTCGCAGAGGGGCGTTCGCAGCTTATTTGCCAATAGAACATAAAGACGCGGAAAGCTTCCTAAAAATACAAGCAAAAGGCAATCCAATACAGGATATGTCTTTTGGAGTTACAATAACTGATGAATTCATGAACTCAATAATAAATGGCCATGAAGAAAATAGAAAATTATGGGCGTCAATAATAAGAAAAAGATATGAAACTGGATACCCATACATATTCTTCACAGACACAGTAAATAAAAATGCTCCGCAGGTATATAAAGACAAGAACTTAAAGATAAATGCGTCAAATCTTTGTGTCACTGGAGATCAAAGAGTTCCGTCTAATTATGGAATATTGACAGCTAAGGAGCTTTGTGAAATTGGCACAGAGTTAAATTTGTTTGATAATGATAAAATAGTAAAATCTTCTCCAATGAGATTAGTCGAAAAAGACGCTGATGTGTTTAAGATTACATTGGAAAATGGTATGACGCACACAATTACGTCATACCATAAAGTTTCTGTGTTTAATAAAACGTCTAAAGCAATAGAAGACATTGCTTGCAAAGATCTAAAAATTGGCGACTCCGTAGCTGTACAAACCAACAAGGGTATTTTTGGCGATAAAAATATGCCAAAGGAAGCCTTTCTACTTGGACTGTATCAAGCTGATGGAACACAATACAAAGATATTATAATGCTTGATTTGTGGCAGAACGATTTTGATCTTCTAGAAGAAGTGCAGTCGTACCACGATTATGTTTGCGATAAGTACAAAACTCAGGTTTCAACTTATAATGGAAGAACTTATGATAATCCTAAATTCCATGACTGTGTGGTGCAGGACGGGTCTCACTTGAAAAAGAGACTGGCTTCAAACGCTCTTAAAAAATCATTAAATTTTGAAAAGGGGTATGTTCCAGAATGGGTATGGTGCTCTGATGAAGAAACTCAATGGCAGTACATTAGAGGTCTTTACTTTGCTGATGGAACAGCGTTTAAATCAACGTCTGGCGGTGAACCTATACAAATAGCATTAGCGTCTATTGACAGAGAATTTCTAAAAGAAATACAGCTAATTTTAGCAAATCTTGGAATGCAATCATCAATAAGAGTTCTAAGAAAAGAAGGTAAAAATTTATTACCTAATGGTAATGGTGGGTATTCATATTTTGATTCAAAAGAATGCTATCGACTTATTATTGGCAACAAAAACGACGCCATTCTTTTTGAAAAGAATACTGGATTTTTAAGTAGAAAAAATGTTGACATAGACGATAGATTATACAGAGATAATACAAAGAAATTTTATAAAATCTCTTCTATAGAATATGTTGGTAAAGAAGATGTTTATTGTTGCACAGTTGAATCAGAAAATCATCATTGGATTTGCAACGGTGTTATTACGCACAATTGCTCTGAAATAATGCTGTCTTCTGATAAAGATAACTCATTTGTCTGTGTTTTATCGTCATTGAACTTAGTTCATTGGGATGAAATTATAAAGACAGACGCTATTGAAACAATGATCTACTTTTTAGATGCTGTAAATCAAGAGTTCATACAGAAGGCAGAGTCTATACCATTCATGAGCAAGGCTTGTAATTTCGCTAGAAGTCAAAGAGCACTCGGTATGGGCGTTCTAGGATGGCATAGTTTGTTACAATCGAAGATGATACCATTCGAGTCGATGAACGCTAAATATTTAAATATTGAAATATGGGCTAATATTAGAAATAGGGCGGATTTAGCCACAAAATCATTGGCAAAGAAATTTGGCGAGCCGGAGTTGTTAAAGGGTTATGGTATTCGAAATGTTACCACACTAGCTGTCGCACCAACAACATCAAGCTCATTTATATTAGGTCAAGTAAGTCAGTCAATAGAACCTTTAAATTCTAATTATTTTGTTAACGCCTCTGCTAAAGGAAAGTTTCCATATAAAAATGAATATTTAAAAAATCTTTTGTCGTCCTATGGAAAAGATGATGATGCCACTTGGGATAGTATATTGATTAAGAGTGGGTCTGTTCAACATCTAGACTTCTTAACTTCTGATGAAAAGCAAGTATTTAAAACCTTTAAAGAAATTTCTCAGTTTGAAATAATTGTTCAGGCGGCTAATAGACAAAAGTACATAGATCAAGCTCAGTCTTTAAATATCAATATACCGCCATCAGCACCTCCAAAAGAGGTGAGCGATCTGCTTATAAATGGGTGGAAAATGGGAATAAAAACTTTCTATTACCAGAGAAGTGAAAATCCAGCACAAGAATTAGTAAGAAATATATTAACATGTTCTTCATGTGAATCATAAATGAAAGAAAAAAAATGCCTAGAAGAAAACCAAAACAAAGTTCTTCAAGATCACAGTTTAAGCCGAGGGTGCCAAAAAGTGAGAACAAGCATAACTTTCAAAAAACCGAGAGGTGTGTAAAACAGGTCGAGGGCAAGACTGATAACCAAAAAGACTATATTTACTCGATAATGGATTCAGAGATTGTCTTTTGCACTGGTCCAGCAGGTTGTGGCAAAAGCTACATAGCCGCTGGAATGGCTGCGAAGTATTTGTTTGACAAAAAGTATGATCAAATCATAGTGACTAGACCTCTTGTGTGTACTGGAAAAGACGTAGGTTCTCTACCAGGCGAACTTGCCGAAAAAATAAATCCTTATCTAACACCAATGCAAGAAAATTTAAAACATTTCCTAGGAAATGACTACTATGGGTTGTTCATAAATGAAAGAAAAATTAGGTTTGAACCACTAGAAATGATGCGAGGAGCAACATTTAACAACTCAATAATGATTCTAGATGAAGCACAAAACTGCACTTTAGAACAAATTAAAATGTTTGTCACAAGAATTGGTAAAAACTCAAAGGTTCTTATCAACGGAGATATAAAGCAGTCAGACATTAAAGGAAAAAGTGGTCTAGAAACCTGTATTAATAAGATATCGTCTATAAGTGAAATTGCTGTATGCAGACTTACATATGACGATATACAAAGGAATGACTTAATTTATAAATTCATAAGAGCTGTTGAGGAGTAATATGGTTTATACTTACAGATGCTATGACTGTGATTATCAGTTCGATGAAAATCAGTCTGCAACAGACAAACCTCTTAAAAAATGTCCTTGCTGCAAGCATCTCTCTATAGAGAGAGTAATATACGCGCCAATGGTTTTTACGAAGAGGGAAGCTACAACTATTGGACAACTAGCCGATAGAAACGCTAAAAAACTTGGTAAGGGCGAGGTCTCTGAAAGGGACGCTAAGAAAAAAGAGCAGTCTGCCAAACCTCTAAACGAGGCAAGAAAAGAGCTGAGTAGAAAAATTTCAAAGATGACAGAAAATCAAAAACAAAGGTTCATAGAAGATGGAAAGTATTAATTTTATTTCTAATACAGACGATATTGTTGACAACTCTGGCAAGTATTCATTTTTTAATGAAAATGGAGAAAGTGTTGACAGCAAGGATGTTTCGTATGCATATCTTATAACATATCCTAGACGATCACCCAAGTATTTCATATACTCTGATAGAGACGGGATTGTTAATCCACATTCAAAATCTCCAACTATAAATAGATCTAAATTTATATCAACAAAGGTGACAGAGGAATGTTTTAATGCTTATTTACAATTTTTAAAGACGGCAAATAGTGGATTTTTGCTTCTAGCCCGGAGGAAAATTAATGGCTGAGAAAAAGACGAGATTAACTAAGGTTGAAAAATTCTATATAGAAAATAATATGGAAACGATGTCTGTTGAAGACATATCTAAAGACATTAGGTGTGGAAAAACTTTAGTTCAAAAGCAGGTAGATTTGCTTAAATCAAAAAACCACCAAAAACAAATAACTATGCCAGCTAAGGCTGAGGATGTTATATCTAGCTCCATGCCAAAAGCTGGAGACTTTATGATAAGAAATAAGCGATATGGTGTCACTGTAATGACTAGGCAGTCCGCTGAAATTTCAGATGAGAATAGAAAAAATGTCAAAAAAACAAACACAAGCAGAGAGTACATCCACAAAACAAAACAACTATAAGTCTAAGTTTAAAGAGGGTTATGTTACAGAGGCTGCTTATATAACAGAACTTATCTTTGAAAAAAGATGCGAGATATTCAATAAAGGTCGTTGTCCAGAAAGCTTTTGGAATTCTGATTCATACAAAAAACAATTTACAGGTCAGATTATCCAAGCAAACAAGCTTCTAAAAAAATACTCTGGAATATCAATAATCTCTGCTATAAATAGCAGTAAGTCAAAAGGTGTAATAAAATTACAAGACAAAAGACTTATTGCAATAATTGAAGAGTTTGAAAAGAATAAAAAAGACAAAGAAATAACCATATCCGAATCTAATATAGTGCAGCCTTCAAAACCTTTTGGAACAAAGAAAAATTTACTGAGGGATTTATGAGCGAAGATAAAAAGAAGAAGGTTGATTTAAGTTCTAGGAAAGCGATTGAAAAAGAGTTTGGAAAAGTAATATCAAAGGGTAGAGATCTTGTATCTAGTAAGAAAAAGTTAAAACATCTTAGTGTAAGTCCAAGCCTAGATTTAGCTTTAAACGGCGGAATATTAGAAGGTTCTTGGAACATCATAAGTGGAGATCCTAAGACTGGTAAAAGTACCACTTGTCTACAGATATGCAAAAACGCAATAGACGAGGGTAGGCCGGTAATCTACATTGATGGAGAGTCTCGTCTAAAGGAGTACAATCTCGTTGGTATAGAAGGTCTTGATCTAGATAAAATAGACGTTGTGCAAACACCAGAAAACGGCGATCCGTTGTCTGCTGAAGACTTTCTAAAAATATGCGAGTCACTAATCAAACTTCCAGAAAATAAAGGCGCTGTATGTGTAATAGACTCGTGCTCGTCTTTAGTTCCAAGGTCAGAGCTTGACGAAGACCCCTCAGCAACACTAAGAGCTAGTTTGCCAAAGTTGTTGTCGCACTGGATCAAGAAAAACTCCCAAACTGTTGTAAAAAACAATATCATAATGTTGATTATAACCCATTACATCACTAACACAAGCGGTTATGGAAAAGTCAAGATTCCAGACTGTGGAGTGATGGTTCAGTACCAAGCTGATGGAAGAATTGACATAGCGAAAATAGAACCTTGGATAGAAGATGGAAAAAAGATTGGACAGGCCGTGCATTGGAAGGTATCATGCTCTTCAATGGGTGCTTCAGGCACCGAATGCATAAGTTATATCAAGTTTGGCAAAGGAATTGATAAAAGCAAAGAGCTAATAGAGCTTGCAACCTCTCTGTCAATCATAGAGAAGGGGGGAGCTTGGTATTCACTAGATTTCTTAGCTGGAACAAAAGAATTTACAGAAGCGCCAAAATTCCAAGGCCAAGCAAAACTTTATGCGTTTTTAGAAGAGAGAAAAGATATCTTTGATATAGTTGAAAGTAAAGTTAAAGAGATGCTGGTATGAATGTTGTCGGTTTTGATGGTAAAAATCACAAGTTCAATTTTTCAAAAAATAGAGCAAGAAAAAACAGGCAAAACAAATCGTCATATCACACAAAGGCTTTAGGACTTATAAAAGAATTGTTTTCTATATATTCTGTGTATGAAGAAGCCACTTTACCTGGATCAAAAAAGCTTGGAAGAAAGAGTCTGCTTTATGCAGACTTTTTTATTCCAGATAAAATGCTTATAATAGAAGTGCATGGAGAACAGCATTACAAATACTGCCCAATCTTTCATAAAGACAAAATGGCTTATTATAAATCTCTAGCAAGAGATGTTGATAAAAAAGAGTGGTGTGATTTAAATTCTATTACTTTAAAAGTGTTGAAATATAACGAGGTAGAAAAATGGAAATCGATTCTATTATCGGAGAGGTAACTTCTGTAAGAGAGTTCAAAGAATGGATCGACTCTATATGCAAAGAAAACAATCTTCATTCGTCTAAATACGATGAAAAAGTTAAGTCAATAATTGATCATTCATACGATGAAATACTAGCACTATCTTCTGAAGAGTGCTTTGCTTGTTCAATAACGTTGATGAATTATGCAATTTATTTACAATCTATGTGCGACAGAATAAATTCTGTTCTATCATACTCAAACGCTCTTTTAGATAGAGAGCTTTCAAAGGTGTGGACTAATTATGACAAGTATATACCAGCAGAAGTAAAAAGACAAATGATTGTAAAAGATAATAGTTATATGACTTTGCTGGAAAAATGTAGATTAAGATTAAGTGCTGTAGAGTCAACAATGTCAGAGTCGTGTAAAGACATTAAAAGGAAAGTGAGTCTATATCAAGACTTTGCAAAGAAAAGAGGATTTAACCAATGAGTAAAACACAGCAAATAACGACATTAGCAAAGACTTTATCTAAAGTAAAGAGGTCGCTGTATGAAGGTTTAAAAAATGAGGATTGGAGTAAAATATATGATGCGACCAACCTTATGTTTGGAAACAATATAGAAGTGCCAGACGATAGCGACGTGGAATCTCTGTCTGAGTTAAAGAAAGAAGTTGAAGCTTTAAGGGCAAGGGTTGAAAACATAGAAAATCTTTTTAAATCAACAACACCTTCCGCGACTAACGCTTATGAATCTGTAATATCGCCTTTATCAGAACGGCCTATTAAATCAGAAGATGTCTACGACTTCACAGTAAAGAAAAGAACAGAAGTTAAGACACAAAAAACCACGAATAAGTTTGAGTCAATAAATATTGATAATAGTGAAATAGAAGACGATTTATCATCCATAAACGACTCTGTAGAAAGAGTTCCTAGAAATAGGAAGCCGTTCGCTTTAGTAGATGTTACATGCGTAAACTGCAATAAAAAATTACAGGTTAAGAGCGTGTTAGTTAGAGACAATTATGTTTGCGATAGGTGTATATCGAGAAGGATAGGCTGATGTCTAAAGAAAGTTCGTTGTCGAATCCAGCTTCTGAAAGAGCTGTTTTAGCGGGTGTTTGTCAGCACGGGGATGATGCTTGGGTGGATGTAGATTCTTTAATAGAAGAGTCTACGTTCACTATTGATATTAATAAGGTTTTGTATAAATGCATAAAACATTCTATTAAAAATAAAAATAAGATAGACTTTTCTACAATACTTTCTTCTGCTCAAAGCCTGTCTCTTGGGGAATATGTAAACTCTAAAGACAATCTAAAGCATATAAATGGAATTCTGTCAACCCCAATAAAGATTGACAATATTAGGTCTCATGCCCAAAAGATTAGGCGGCTGCAGTTTGCTAGACAAATACAAAGCGAGCTTAGAGATATATACAGAAGTTTAGATGCAATATCTGGAGACGAAAGCTTAAACAGCATACTCTCAATTGCTGAAAAGCCGATTCAAGATATTTGTCTCTCATACATAAGAGAGGACGACTCGTCGCCAAAGAAACTTGGCGAATCAATTGAAGATTATATAAATCATCTAATAAGCAATCCAAATAAAAGTCTTGGTATACCTAGCGGGTATCCATCGTATGATTCTGCTATTGGAGGTGGCTTCAGAAGAAAGTGTGTAGATCTAATCTCGGCAAGGCCAAAAGCTTTGAGAGACGGATCGTGCATATACACAGAGAACGGCCCCGTGAAAATTGAAGATGTTAAAGTCGGAGATTTTGTGCTACATCCATTCAAAGGTAAAACTAAAGTTATGAATATATGGCCTCATAAGAACGTCGATATATTTAGAGTGCATTTCCTTGATGGTGATTATGTAGACTGTTGCAAAGATCATTTATGGCATGTAAATAAAACGTATGGCAATAAAGAAACCTGCGTAAAGACAACATCTGAATTAATAGATGATGTAACTTATGGAGATTGTAAAAAATATAAATGGAATGTTCCCCTGCCAAATAAAGTTGAGTTTAATGCAAAAGAAGTGGCCGTTGATCCATATTTTGTTGGTGTTCTTTTAGGCGATGGATCTGTAGGAAATAATACATGCGTTTATCATACAATGGATGAAGAAATTCATGAATATATGAGTAGCTACGCTAACTCTTTAGGATGTGAAGTTAAAATTGATTCTAAAGTGGAAGGCAATAAAGTCACTTCATATAGAATAAATTCTATGCAGGATAAACTTAGAGAAATTGGAATTTTTGGATGTAATTGTTATAATAAATTTATACCAAAAGATTATATTTATAATTCAGAAGAAGTAAGACTTAGTATTCTTGCTGGTCTTTTAGATACTGACGGAGACTGCACTATTGATAAAAAATCTAAAAACTCAAGAAATAGGTTCGGCTCTGTTTCTTTGCAATTATGTAAAGATGTAAAAGAGGTTGTTCAGTCTCTCGGTGGACTTTGTTCAATAAATAAAGTATCTACAAAATGTAACGACAAGGTTTTTCACTCTTATCGTTGTGAGATAAGAATGCCAGAAGGTTTAAATCCTTTCAGGCTTAGTAGAAAATCAAACAAGTTTACTGGGCGAAAGATTGGCAAACTAAAGAGAACTATTTGTAAAATAGAAAAGGTTGGTATTGATAATGCTAGGTGTTTAACACTATCAGAAAATGATGGTCTATTCATGACAGAAAACTATGTTGTTACACACAATACTGGTAAGAGCTGTATTGCTGATAATATCGCTCTGCACATTTCTAAAAATCTGAACATTCCTGTTTTAATGTTAGACACGGAAATGAGCACTGAAGATCACTGGAACAGAATTCTAGCGAATATCAGTGGCGTATCAATAAATCAAATCGCAAACGGATCATTCTATAATGATGAAAATAAGGTTGTCGCGGTAAACAATGCTGTTGAAATTGTAAAGAAAATACCATATCACTATATTTCTATTGCTGGAAAACCTTTTGAAGAAACGCTGTCTATTGCTAGACGGTGGCTATTAAAACACGTTGGCTACGATGAAAATGGCCGACTTAACGACTGTTTGATCATATACGACTATTTGAAGTTGATGACATCAGACAGCATAAATAATAATATGGCTGAGTTTCAAGTTCTTGGGTTCCAAATAACAAATCTACACAACTTTTGCGTAGAGAATGATTGCCCATGTCTATCTTTTGTCCAGTTGAATAGAGATGGAATCACTAAAGAGTCAACTGACGCTGTTTCTGGTTCTGACAGGCTTATATGGTTATGTACAAGTTTTTCAATTTTCAAAAACAAAACAGACGAAGAGATAGCGACTGACGGCCCATCAAACGGTAATAAGAAGTTAATACCTATCGTAGCTAGACATGGACCAGGTATGGAAGATGGTGGATACATCTGTTTAAGAATGGTCGGTGAAAACGCCAAAATAACAGAAATAGGCACTATAAGAGAGATTAAGAAGAATGAAAAAAATAGATCAAAAGCATTCCCACCACCAGACGATTCATCAGGTGAGGATGAAGGCTATGGAGAAGATTTTTGATTTTCTTGATTTTTTTGAAGTCGATGGTTATTCAGAGATCTCAGGTTTGCTTGTTGGCAACTGCCCAATACATGACGGCGACAATCAATCAGCTTGGAATATAAACGTCAACAAAGACTCAGAACATTACGGTATGTGGTTTTGCAACACAAAGTTTTGTCATAAACAAAACGGTAGCGATGTAATATCGCTTGTAAATACAATGCTTGACAAGAAGTTTAACAAGAAACACTCCTTTGTAGATGTTCTAAAATTTATAGAAAACTTCACAAAAGATGTCGTTGGCGTATTTACAAAATCTAATCAAGATAACTTTAACTCTATTATTGAGAAGAATAAAAAGGCTGCATTTCACACAAAATTTACTAGAGATGATATCAGAAAAAGGCTTAAAATACCAGCTAGATATTATTTAACTAGAGAGCCAAGCTTTTCTTCTGAAACGCTTGACCGTTTTGATGTTGGGTTATGCGACGACGAAAGATCTGAGATGTTCAACAGAGTAGTTTTTCCAGTATACGACGAAACAAATACATATTTTGTTGGTTGTGTCGGAAGAACTGTTTCTGGAGACTCAATAAAATGGAAAAACAAGAAGGGATTCAACAAAGCAAACTATCTATATAACTATGGATACGCAATCAAAGAATCAAGCGATACCATAATTATAGTTGAGGGTCAAGGCGATGTTATGAGGCTGCATGAAGCAGGAATAAACAACGTTGTTGGTCTGTTTGGGTGTCACCTTAGCGACTCTCAGGAGTTTCTGCTTCAAAAGACTGGCGCGTTAAATATTGTGATAATGACTGACAACGATCATGCTGGCAACGAGTGCAGAGTAGATATAAGAAATAAATTGAAGCATTTTTATAACATATACGATATAGTTCCAACAAAAAAAGATGTTGGAGAAATGACGGTAGAAGAAATAAACAGAGATATAAAACCAAAATTAAAAGGATTAATATGAGCACAGTTATAGTCGCAATATCTGGTCGTAAACAGAGTGGAAAAACAACGCTGTTAAATTTTATACACGGCCATGAAATGAAAAGACATGAAGTTATTGACAAATTCACTATATCTCCAGAAGGGAATTTAGTCGTAAACTGCATGTTTGAAGACGACAAGGGAAACACTTTTGAAGAGATGGGTGTTTTAGACTTATTTCAAGACACAGAAATGTTTTATGAATATGCAAGTAATAATATATGGCCGTTCATAAAAGCTTATAATTTTGCGGATTCTCTCAAAGAAATCTGTGTTAATCTATTTAATATTCCGTATGAGTGCGTTTATGGAACAGACGAGCAAAAAAACACTCTTATTCCACATTTGTTATGGGAAAATATGCCTGGGGTTACGACAGAAAAAACTCCCCAAGACGCTGTAGATTGTGATCAGGCGGAGTCTTTAAGGGTGTATTATGAAAAAGTTTTAAGTTCTGTAATATATCATGAGCCAGGACCAATGGCTGCTCGTGAATTTATGCAATTTCTAGGCACGGATATAATGAGAAAAATATACGAGCCTATATGGGTAAACAATTGCTTAAACAGAATTAAATCTGATTCTCCTCCAATAGCTGTAATTGGCGATTGTCGATTTGTTAACGAAATTGAGGCTGTTAAAAATGCTGGCGGTAAAGTTGTAAGGCTGACTAGAAATATTAGCAATAACAACCATAAAAGCGAAATAGACGCCGATAATTATGAAGGTTTTGACTTAGTTATCGATAATTCTCAAATGACTATAGACGAGTCGTGCGAGCAGTTACTATCATATTTAGAGAAGAACTCGATAACAAAGAGAATAAAAAAAATCGGAAGATTTGTAACAACCGCAAAGTAATTTTTAGAGACTAATTTATGATAACATGTTATTTAAGATCGTCAAGTTTGTCATGTTTAGATATGTGTGAAATGAAATATTTTTTCACTTATGTTCTAGGGATGAAAGATAAACAAAATAAAAAAGCTACAATGGGCACGATAATGCACAGAGTATTGCAGGTTCTTGCCGATAAGAAACTAGCACAATCTCAGAAAAAAAAGAAGCTGAAAAATGATGATATACAAGATTTTACATTCGCTCAATGTGATGATATAGATCTTATAACAAAAGTATGCTTCGATTATTATTCTAAACAAGAAGATACTTTAGATTTTACAGAAGCTGATTTAAAAATCTGCACTTCTTGGGTTTATAAAGCTCTTGCGTATAAAAAAGGAGCTTTAGATCCTAGAAATCAAAATGTTTTTGCCACAGAAAAATTCTTTGATATAGAAATACAAAAGGACTGGGCTAAGTATAATTACAAAGTTGGAAATGAAGATATATCTGGTTATTTATCAATAAAAGGAACCGTTGACTTAATAATACAAGAAGATGAAAAATACTTCCAAGTATTAGACTATAAAGGACTTCCACTAGAAACTCCAATATTGACAGTTAATGGGTGGTCTACGATGGGGGATCTTGCAGTCGGAGATGTAGTGTATGATAGATTTGGCAGGCAGACTAAGATAACTGCAAAGTCTAAAGTTAAAAACAAGGAGTGCTATCGAATAACCTTTGATGATAAAACGACTGCCGAGTGCGATAATGAACATTATTGGACTTTATCTGATAATTCTGTGGTTCAGGCTCCAGATTTAAAGATAGGTATGAAGATAGATGTAGCAAAGCCAATTCAGAATAATAATATAGAGCTTCCCATTAATCCATATGTGCTTGGTTTATGGCTTGGTGATGGAAGAAATAGAGGCGGAGAAATTTGTTCTGGAGACTTAGAATGTTTTGATTACATAAAAAACTGTGGGTATTCAATTGGTGAAGATATAGCCAAGACGAAAGCGAACTGTGAGTCAAGAACTGTTTATGAATTAACGAAGCAGTTAAAATCTTTAAATCTTATTAATAACAAGCATATTCCAGAAATTTATTTTAAAGGATCTTATGAACAGAGACTTGCTTTATTGCAAGGATTAATGGATAGTGACGGGTCTGTGAATCCAATAAGAAAGCAGTGCGTGTTTATGAATAGAAATAAAATATTATCTGAGGATATTACATTCTTATTAAGAACATTGGGTCAAAGACCATATCTATGCACTACTAAACAAAAATACAAAGACGTGATTATAGAATGCTATCCAGTATTTTTTAGACCAATTAATATAAAGCCATTTCTATTGGATAGAAAAAATAATAAAATAGATAAGAATTGGGGTTTTGGAAAATCATCTACTCGCAGGATAATAAAAATAGATAATTTAAATAGTAAAATGACGCAGTGTATAACAGTTGATAGTGAAGATAGTACATATCTATGCACAAAGAATCTCATACCAACTCATAATAGCGGAAAGAGATTAAATTGGGCAACAGGAAAAGAAAAGACTCAAGACGATTTACAAAAAGATCCGCAACTTCTTTTATACTACTACGCACTGAAAAATCTGTATCCAGATTGGTCATTCTATGTTAGTATTTACTATGTAAATGACGGAGGGTTGTTTGACGTTGTTTTTGACGAAAAAGACTACGTAAAAGCAGAGAACATGCTCAGACAAAAGTTTGAATATATAAAAGCTGTAAAACTTCCAAAACAAATATCAAATGATCAACAGAATTGGAAATGCACAAAGTTATGCAAATTTTCTGAAATAGACCCAGAATCTGGAAAAACAATTTGTCAGCACTTCCACGATATGATAAAATCCAAAGGTATAGATGCGGTCACTAGGGATCATGCCAACCTGAAAAAGATCACAAAATATCAAGATGGTGGTGGTAGAATAGCGAAGGATTAAGATGTTAAGAAATCATTCACATTACTCTCTTTTAATGTCAACTCAGAAACCAAAGGCTATCGCCGCGAAGTGTAAAAGTTTCGGCTATAGTCATGCTGGAATTTGTGATGTTGGTACTATAAGCGGTGTGGTGTCTTTTATTAAAGCCTGCAAAGACACCGGCCTAAAGCCAGTAATAGGGTCTGAAATAGTTTTAACGGATGGTTCAAGCCTGTCTTTGTTTTGCAAAAATAAGGATGCGTGGAGTGATCTTCTCGTTTTAATATCTAAATGCAATGATCCAGAAAATTATGATAATGGAGCTAAGATCTCATTTGAAGACCTTGTAGCAACGATAAACACAAAGAATTTCATATGTGTTGACGGATATGTTGGGAGTTTTTTGTGTTCTAAAATGATTGGTCAGCAGTCGTATGGACTAACATATCATGAAATACACGACGTATGGTGGGCGGAAAACACACTTGGGGGATCTAACACAGGCTACGACAAAGTGAGGTTTCATATTCAGAGTATGAAAGACCTATTTGGTGATTCATACTTTATAGAGCTTGAGCAGTCAGAATCAGAATCTTTCCAAGTCAATAAATTCTTGTGCAAAGTTCTTACAGACGTATGCTTGGAAATAGGGTGTAAGATTATTCCAAACACATCTAGCTACTATTCTGAGCGAAAAGATTCTGTTGATCATAGAGTTGTGCTTTGTTCTAGACTAAAAACCACTATAAAAAACCTTCATTCAAAAATTGAAGAGTCTAAGCAGTTTGATTTGATAAAGTTTATAAGAAGTAGCGACCATTATATCAAGCAAATCAGCGAGTCAGATTTTGATAGTTTGTTGGCTCAGGTTGAAGAAATTAACATCTTGTCTAACCCAAAACTTCCAAAGTTTGATTGCCCAAACAATTATTCAGAAAATGAATATTTGAAACAGTTGTGTAGGGATGGCTGGAAGAGATTGATAAACACTGGTGTTGATAAATCTAAACACGAAGAATACAAAAATAGAGTGTTGTATGAGCTTGATGTAATTCAGGAGGCAAATCTTGCTGGATACTTTTTGATAGTTCAAGATTATGTTAATCACTTTAGAAATCTTGGATATCTAATTGGTCCTGGTCGTGGAAGTGGTGCTGGCTCTTTGGTTTGTTATCTGATCGGCATTACTCTAGTTGACCCAATTCCATATGGACTATTGTTCGAAAGGTTTTACAATAAAGGAAGAAATACAAAAGATCATATTTCTCTTCCAGATATTGACGTTGACTTTCCTCCGTCTATTAGAGAAGATGTAATATCTTATATAAAAACTAAGTATAGCGAGGAAAGAGTTTGTCAGATGTTAACATTTGGTCGGCTACAAGGGAAGTCAATTCTTAAAGAGGTGCTAAGAGTTAATGAAAGCTGTTCTCCAGACCAAATGAATAAAATTACTAAGTTCATACCAGATGAGGCCGAAATATCTGACCAACTAGAAAATATGGAGCATCCTTCTATACTAATGTGGTCGCTTGAAAATATCAAAGACAAAATATCAGACTACTGCTGGATTGACGAGGATGGTAGCTTGAAAGGCGATTACGCTAAAGAATTTGAGCAGTCTATAAGACTCGAAGGCGTCTTTAAATCTCAAGGAAAACACGCCGCTGGTGTTGTTATATCATCAGACAAACTTGATATGTCATGTCCAATGGTAAAGGCGGCAAGAACACAAGAGAAAATAGCTGGAATGGAAATGGCCGATCTAGAAGCTATTGGTTGTGTGAAGTTTGATATTCTTGGGGTTTCAGTATTAGAAAAAGTCCAAATGACGTGCAAAGGAGATGGAGATTATGAGTAAACCGCTAGTAATTGCTGCAACTGGTCATTGACCAAAATATTGTCCATGTAAATATAAAGAAAATCATCACACAAAAAGAGAACTTAGGATTTATTAAAGGAAAAACAATGAACTACAGAGATTATATCTGCTTTGACTTTGAAACCACTAGCAAGTATGAATCTACTACACAACCTGTCCAGATTGCTGCTGTGGTTATTCACGGCAGAAAACTTGAGGTTAAACCAGGAACTGAATTTCAATCGTTAATTAAACCAATCTTCGATGAAGACGAGTGTAAAAGATTGAATCTAGATCCATTGACAGACGATGCTGTTTCAAAGCATGGTAAAACCAGAGAAATGCTTGAAAATGCTCCAAACCTTAAATCTGTTTGGCAAAATTTTACTGAGTATTGCAAGCAGTTCAACATTGGGAAAAGCAATTTTACAGCACCAATTGCAACAGGGTACAATATTAAAAACTTTGACTTACCAATAGTGCAAAGAATTTGCGCTTCAGAACCATACAAATACGGCCCTGTAAATAAAGAGGGAAAGCAAGATTTATTCAGCATCATTACAAGTGTCGATATGTTTGATTTCATGTTCGCATTTTTCGAAAATAATCAAGAAGTAAACTCTTTAAGTGCTGACAACTTAATTCGCGGATATATGGGATATTCTGAAGGGACGGCTCACGATGCTATGTCTGACGTTATGATGACCGCTGAACTGTTCTGTAGAACAATGCATATGATGCGGAGAGTGATGTCAAAGAATGACCTAAAAGGTGCATTTGCAAGAAAGAAAAACTCTAATGCCTAATTTAGACATTATCAACTGTAACTATAATGATCTCAATGTATGGGACATGATAGGCGATGGAAGAGTAAAAGGTTGTTTTCAGATAGAAAGCTTCTTAGGAAAAGACTGGTGCAAAAAGCTAAAGCCTAGAAATATAAACGAGCTTGCCGACCTGATTTCATTGATTCGTCCTGGGTGCTTATCAATGGCACAAATATATTGCGATAGAAGATCAAAAAAATCAGAAGTCGCCAGTCTTCATCCATTGATCGACGATGTTCTAAAGGACACGTTCGGCATTATCGTTTATCAAGAGCAGTCCATGATGATTGCTCAAAAGCTGGCTGGGTTCACTCTTGAGCAAGCTGACGACCTCAGAAAGGCGATTGGTAAGAAAAAAGCAGACCTCATGAAGAAGGTTAGAACTCAGTTCATTGAAGGATGTATTGCTAACAATGTTCCAGAATTAAAAGCTGTTGAAATATTTGACATTATCGAATTATCGAACAGGTATTCTTTTAACAAAAGTGCTTGTCCTGAAACGACTTATGTCGAAAAAAAGGATGGAACGTCTTGCAAAATGAAAGATATAGAAATTGGGGATGAAATAAAAACGCCTCATGGATTTTCTGCTGTCAAAGACAAGATGGATCACGGAGTTTTAGATTTATTTGAAATCGAACTTGATAACGGTAAAACTATCAGATGTACAATTAATCATAAATTTTTATGTACTACTGGAGAAATTTTACCTCTATGGCAGATTATTTCATTAAAAAAAGAAATAGTTAGTGAATAACAGGTGTATTATAATTAATAGCTTTAATTAGAGAGGCATCAATATGAAGCTAACAAGAGAAAGTTTAATAATAGAAATGAACTGTATATCCCAGACTGTTCCAGAAGTGGCTAAAAAGTTTGGACTTAATAAAAACAATATCTATAATAAACTAAAAGAATGGAATATTCCATTACGAGGAAGAGGGAAAAAGCAAATTTATTTTGCTAATGACGTGGCATTTTCTGATTGGTCTCATCAGATGGCTTATTGTCTTGGTTTTATAGCTGCGGACGGTCATGTCTGGAAAGATAGACCCTACTTAACAGTAGGGGTTCATGAAAACGATATCAATATTTTAGAATATATTAGAAGTTACATTTCTCCAAAATCTAAAATAAGAGAAAATAAAAACAAAACACAAGTTCAGTTATGCGTTAAGTCGCAGCAAATTTGGGATGATCTAAATAAATTTGGCGTCAATCACGACAAAACTTTCAATTTAAAAATAAACTTTGACATACCAAAAAAATATATTGGCGATTTTATTAGGGGGTATTTCGATGGGGATGGGTCAATATGGAAATCAAGAACCAACCCAGATTATTATCAAGGATCAATAGTTTCAGCGTCAAAGGGGTTTTTGTTGGATGTTCAAAAGTTAATAGGGTTTGGTTGCATTCGTGAAACTCACAAAGGGAAGTATTTTTCACTTGATTTTAGTCAATCTAATCTTTTAAAGCTTAAAGATCTAATTTATTCAAATCCAGCAAGTGTTGTACTAGATAGAAAATATAATAAATTTTTAAAAATAAACCATATAGATAGATGTTGGAGTCAAAAAGAAGACGATCTATTATTAAAACATCTAAATACTAAAATAAAAGAAATCGCACATTTATTCACAAATAGATCAGACAAAGCTATTCAAGCCCGTAAAAATACATTGAGGAAAAAATATGGCAAAGATAAAAAGCATTACACATCTTGGTAAGATGCCGACAATGGATATTGAAATTGATTCTGATGACCATATTTTTTATGGAAATGGTATAGCAACATCAAATTCTCACGCCGTATGTTACGCATACAACTCATATTGGTCAGCTTATCTAAAATACCATAGGCCAAGAAAGTTTTTAACAAACTGGCTTAAATTAGCTTGTGAAAAGGTAGATCCAGACGTAGAGGTAAAAGAAAACGTAATGTCTGCAAAGTCTGATTGTATAGACGTGTTTGGCCCTCACTATAAGTCGCTATCCGATGATTTCTTTTGGGACTCACAAAACAAAGGTGTGAGATTCGGAATATGCAATATCAAACACGTTGGGATGGTTCATTATGAACAAGTAAAAAATATAATTTCTGAGCTAAAAGATCCTACATGGACTGAACTATGCCTCTCGCTTCTAGATGTTAACAAGAGGTCGATTGAAAACATGATATCCGTTGGAGTATTTTCTGGGCTAAAAAAGACTAGAACAGAAATGCTTCACGAACACTCATGTTTATTAAATTTAACAGAAAATGAGATTCTAGCACTAAGAACGATCCTTGATAGAAACACTCCAATCGTAGAAAATTTAAAAACCTTTGTTTCTAAAGGAACTAAAAAAGATGGGGGTTTAATATCGACAAAAGGTAGACTGTCTAAGATTGAAGATATAATAACGAGAATGTTAAACCCAGGGAGATGTCTTAAAGATAACCCTTCGGTATATTCTAGGTTAGAGTCTGACTTGTTGGGATGTTCTATATATCATTCAGAATTATCATCATCGGCAGATGCTGTATATGCTAATACAACCTGTTCAGAAATAGCCGATGGCAAATTGTCTAAATCGACACTAGCGGCTATAATAAAAAGGATAAGGGTGCATAGAACAAAGAAAGGCGACGACATGTGTTTTCTAACAATAGAAGATAATTCTGGAGAATTAGAAAATGTTGTTATTTTCACTGAGTTGTATGGCCAAAACAAAGATATAATTTATCAGGATTCAACTGTCTTGATAACTGGCGAAATAAAGGACAAGGAAAGAAGGTCTTTCATAGTCGAAAGTATCTTTCAAATATAGAATCGAGGAATCAATGGAACTAGAAAAAATAATAGAGCAGAACAAAAATTTGATCAAGAATATAGCTAGGAAGTATTTTGTAAAAAATTCTGTTTTTTCTATAGAAGATTTAGAGCAGGTTGGTTATTTAAGTTTAACAAAAAATTATAAAAAATACGATCCTCAAAGAGCTAGTATAACAACTTTCATAACGGTGTGCGTTAAGAACGATATCATAAAATACATAAAGAAGCAGAAGATCAAAAAACAGCCTCAATATAAAATAGGTGAGGTATCTTATGTTCAAAATGATTTGATTGGTGATATAACACCAAGTGATCCAGATATAAAAAATATTATAGAGATGAAGTCTCATGGATTCTCGATAAGAGAAATATCTGATAAAACTAATAAATCTGAAAAACAAATTAGAAGACTTATTAAAAAAATAAGAGCGTTAAATGAATAGAAAAAAAAGAATTTTATTTCTTACCGAAGCAACATATCTGAATACTGGATACGCTACGTACTCGAAAAATATAATTGATAGTCTATTTAACACCGGCAAATATGAAATAGCTGAGTTTTCTATATATGGGTCTGAGGAAGATCCGCGTAGAAGTACAATAAAATGGAAAAACTATCCAAACATACCAAAGCCGACAAATAGCATAGATCTAGAGACGTATAATTCTAATCCATCAAATCAGTTTGGTGAGTGGCGATTTGAGAGGGTTTGCGTTGATTTTAAGCCAGATGTAGTTTTATGCATAAGAGACTTCTGGATGGACGCCTTTGTTTATAAGTCTCCATTCAGAAGAATATTTAACTGGTTGTGGATGCCAACTGTAGACGGATCTCCGCAGAATGAAGAGTGGGTAGACTACTTCTGTAACGCAGATGGCATAATAACCTACTCTGATTGGGCCTACAACGTTCTGAAGGAACAGTCTGGTAATTCCATCAAATATATAGGAACAGCGTCACCAACAGCGTCTGAGCACTTTTATCCAATGGATAAGACTGCTATACGCAAGGAGTTTGGGTTAGACCCTAATTCCAAAATAATTGGTACTGTAATGAGAAATCAACGAAGAAAGCTGTTTCCAGTTTTGTTCAAAGCTTTTTCGTCATATCTCAAAATGACTGGCGATAAAAATACTTTCCTTTACTGTCACACGTCGTACCCAGATAACGGTTGGGATCTAGGAAGTCTGTTGCTGGAAAACGAAATATCTACGAGAGTGCTGTTTTCATACATCTGCTCTAAATGCGGGTCGCTGGAGGTGTCAAAATTTAATGATGCTATAAAATGCTGTGATAGATGTAGATCCTTTAACTCAACACCATCAAATGTCGCAAATGGTGTTCCAGACTCAATACTAGCAAAAATTTACAACACGTTTGATTTGTATATACAGTGCTCAAATTCTGAAGGTTTTGGTGTTCCTCAAGTTGAGGCTGCTGCTTGTGGCGTACCAGTAGCTTGCACAAACTATTCAGCTATGGAGGACGTAGTACAGAAGCTTTCAGCTTTTCCAATTAATCTGGATGGAAAGTACAAAGAGCTTGAGACTGGGTGCGACAGAGCAGTTCCGTCTGTAGACTCTATAGTAGAAATATTTAACAAGTTTTTCTCTTGCTCGGAGGAGGAGAAAGCTTGTATTAGAGAAAAAGTAAGATTCCAATTTTTGGAAAACTACTCGGTAGATAAGTCATCTTCTATTTGGAAACAAGCTATAGACTCTCTTGGGTTTGCTGATTGGTCGATTCCAAAAAGTATAAAATCTGAAACACCTTTCGCCCACAGTGAAATAACAAACTCTAGCTTTATTGATGTTTGCTGCCATAACTATCTTATCGGCGAGCATATGCATAGAAGCCACAAAATTAGAAGTCTAAAAAGAGATTTAAACTTTTCTTCGTATAGACCATCAAAAGATGGCATTTTTAGCACGGAAAGTTCTTTGTTTGGAAGGTCTAACCCAACAACTCTTAATAGAGATAAGGTTTTAGAAACTTTCATATCTTTGGCGGAAAATTCTAACTTTTGGGAAAATGTAAGATCTGGCAATATAATATTGGAGAGAGAATCATGGTTGAGATAGGAACATTCTGTAGTCAGTGCGTTTTTTTTAATTCTGGGTCTTGCCATCTTGGATTAATTGATAAATGGAAGGATCTAGGCAACGTAAAAAATTCTTCAGACTCAGAAACTGTGATAAATAGAATATGTATGTATAGAAGAGATCTGGATTGGAAAAAAGAATTGAACATGGAAGATAAAATCAGCCGCGTTAAGAGCGATGTTTACATCAAAGGATCAGTAATAGTTCTTTGTAAGAATAATGATTTATCTGGATTAGAGAAGACTTTATCAAGCTTAAAAACTGTTCATAGAATTGAAAATTTCTTTCCTGTTGTAATAGCGGATAATAGTTCTACTTTAGAGTCTGTAGTTAATGTTGTTAAAAAATACTTCAAGAAATTCAAAACTATGATTTCTTTAGAAGATAAAACAACAAGCGGAATGGTAGATCAAGCGTTTAGGAATGTAAAAAACGGATTTATTTTTGTGTTAAACGCTTCTAAAAGTTTTGACAGGGCTGTCTTTGACAAGATCAACACAATGGTAAATATAGATCTTAAAAAATTTGTTTATTTACAGTCTGAAGACAACGATTTTCATCAATGCGTTTTTGTTGCCGCTGTTTATAAATCGTTTGGCGGTAATAAAGAGTTTGGGTTTGAAGAAAAAATGTCTAAGCTCGATGGTAGTAAACTAGATTAATAAATAAGCTATAGAGAGATACAATGAAAAACGTCCTTGTCTGTATTTTACTACGTAACACATTCGATAGAGATCGCGTGTCAGATATCATATCAAAAACTAAGTCTGATATGTATAATGTAAAAACTGTTCTATTTGATATGACAGACGATGAAATTAGATCTGAAGAATATTTGTCAATAGACATTATTAGGGTTGAGGATAAAACACAAAAGGGGGTTGAAAATCATGTGTTAGAACTAATTAAAAAACACGATACGTTCTGTTTTACTAAAATAGAATGCTCTCAATACACCAGTGTTGAGCCTATAGACGGATATATTGACATGTTTAATTTAGACATGTTTGATGACCAAAATATTGGATGTATATTCTCAGATAATTATGTTAGTGGTGTTATAAAACATAAGAAGTCGTTTCCAGTAGAGCTAGACAAGAGTCGAGATATATACTTTTTAAGTTCTTTTTCTTTTACTGAAAATTGGTCTGAATCTAGAGATGTCGAAGACGATATAATCTCGTCAACAATTTCCAGATATTTGCCAATACCAACATATAAGATTTAATATGAGCAAAAAGCAAAATACAAATAAATTGACTTTTATCATACTGTCTGCTGGTGGCGCTAGTAAAGGACTGCCAAAAAGTTTGATAAATATAGACGACTTTAAATTGATTGACTATCAAACATCTTTGATTAAGAAGTCCTATCCTTCTGCTGAGATATTGCTGGTCTGCGGTTTCGACTCTAAAAGGGTTGTGAAATATATACATTCGTCAAACGTATGCAAACATATTAGGGTTATTGACAACACCAACTTTAAAACTACATCATCACTGCATAGTTTAAAACTTGCAGTAAATAGCATGTGTGAATCAAGTATGTTTGTTATGCATGGAGACAGAATACTAAATAACGAGGCTATACAAATTAATGATATTGATGTTCCATTTGTTGTGATAGATAAAAGTAATCAAAATAAAGAGTGTGTTGGAATTGCTTATCAAGACGAATGCCTAAGAAATATGTCTTATGGTCTTAAAACAAAATGGGCTGGTTTATTTTATGTTCCACAATCTATCTTTTATCCAATAAGAGATTGCTGTAATACACTAAAGTCAAACTCAAATATATACGAACTTATAAATATGATTAATGAGTCGCATCAATTTCGAACGTATGATAACAAAAATATAAAGATAAGAGAAGTATGAGAGTTTTAGTAATAAATAATAAAAATAATGATCTAAAATTTACAAACCTAGTATGTCATACTATGAACGATGTTTCAAAAGTATATCCAGAAGTTGTAGTTGGGTTTGTATACAACTCAGTATCAGATAAAGATATTTTGGATTTTTCTCCGTCTGTAATAATACATAGCGACGACTTTGGAATATATGATAAGTATTTCAATATCTTGATTAGAACCGGCAACAGCGTAATAAGGCCGATTAACGAAAATAGACCTATGTTTAATCTTGATGGTGTACATCCATTTATCACGCTGCACAGAAAAGATTTTTACGATGAAAGATATGCGTGTGACGCATCCTATGTTGGCAAATGCTCAGAAATTTTAAATGCTGCTAAACTATTCAATTCTAAGAATCTTAGCTTAAAAGTTTTCGGTGTAAATGATATAAAGATATCAAATTTTTGCAGCGGTATATATAATTTATACAAAACGTTTAAAATGTCTCAAGTCTCATTCGTTAATAATGTTCAGAGTTTATACGACTGTGTATATAATGATGGTAGGCCAATACTATTGGATGCCAGCAAACCCCTTCCAGATTTCATTTCTCCATTAGAACTATACGATGGAAGCAACATTAAAAGTAAGAATGATCTAATAAAATCTGACACCAACTTCGATAGAATGTCTAAGATATTAAGCGACTCTGGTTTATCCAGTTTTTCTAAATTAGTATCTTCAGCTAAAAAAGAGTTTACTTAATGAAAACATTAGTCATAACAGAACATTTGGGATTCTCTGAAAAAAACTACATAATATTTTCCGAGATAAATAAAATAGTAAGTAGTTCGCTTGAAGATGTGTCTGTGGCCCCTGCAGACCTCAGCAACAAACTTATGGACTTGAACTTTGCCGTCTTGAATGTCTCAGAACTCAGCTCGTTTCAGAACGGCCTAATAATAGGGACAACAGTTAATCACGCTGTCGAGATGGCGTCAGTTTATAACAGCTCAAAAAAATTAATATATTTATGGGAACTAGACTGGCTTTTTAATAATTATGATTATGAAAAAGTCTATGACGCACTTACAAACAAAAAAATACAACTTATAACGAGATCTCAAGAGCATAGAAAAGCGGTAAAAATACTATGCGGAAGAGAATCGTATGTTTTACAAGAATTTGAATTGGAGAAAATATGGACTTTGCTAGAATAAACAAAGACAAACTGATAGACCTTTATGTTCGCCAAAAAATGAGTAGCTATGAAATAGCAAATATTTTTAATACAAACTCTACAAAAATATTGAGAGCTTTAACGTTCTTAGGTATCAATCGTAGAGGCTACAGTGAGGCACAGACTCATTCTCTTGAGAAGGGACGATCTTCTCATCCAACGAAGGGCAGGCCGCTAAACGTAGCTCATAAAGAAAAGATTGGCTACGCCAGAATGAAGGCTTGGGCAAATATGAGTGGTGAAGAGCGTATGGAAATGAGTAGAATCAACAAAGAAAAATGGGACGCAATGAGTGAGTCTGAAAAAGAGGAACTTAGAAGCCTCGCATTGCAAGCTGTCAGAGAAGCCAGCCAAAGCGGTTCTAAGACAGAAAGACATATTAAGAACGGTTTAGAGGTCAATGGATACACTGTTGAATTTCATAAAACAGGTCTTGTTTCTCACTCCACACTCGAAGTTGACTTGTTTTTGCCAGAGTTAAAGACGGCGATAGAAATTGACGGGCCTGGGCATTTCTCACCAATATGGGGTGAAGAAAAAATGAGGAAACAACAAAGTGCTGATAATGTTAAGCAGGGGATCTTAATGGACTCTGGTTATGTTGTTATAAGAATTCGACAGCTTGACAAGACTGTATCATTGACAAGAATGAACATGTTGCTTAAAGTAATACTAGATGAAATCGCCAAAATACAAACCAAGTTTCCAGAAAAGTCAAAAAGATTAATAGAGATAGAGGTTAAAAATGGAGAATCAAGAAGAGTCTAAAGGTACGCCAAGCCGTAGTTCTCCGGAATGGCATGATTATGCGATGTCTTTTTTCAAAGAATATGAATTGTTTGATGGATATCCAACAACCGCTGGTCTTAGAAGAGTGTGTGAAATTTTAATTGGAAAGATAGTTAAAAGCTGTCCAAGTAAAGTTTTCCCAGTAGAGGGAAATGGTATTGGTAGAGCCACCGTGATATACTCTATTTCCGTAAAGGATTTTGATGGAGATGTACTGGAGTATTCAGACGTTGCCGATGCATGGGAAGGCAATACAGACGATGTGTTTTTCGCTCATGCTCCGGCTACAGCATCAACAAAAGCTGAGGGGAGGGCGCTTAGAAAGCTTCTAAAGCTAAGGACATTAGCTGCGGAAGAGCTTTGCAAGAAGGACATTTCTAAGTACATAGCGACAGAAGAAAGAGGGTCAACGTCTGAAGAAAGAATAAGTCAAGACCAAGTAAATTTCATTAATATGAAATGTAAAAAAATGGATATTAACGCTGAAGCTTTTATAAATTCAGGAGATAAAACTTATAAAAGTATTTATGAAGTAACAAGAGACACAGCGGCTAAAATGATTAAGAAGTTGACATCATTTAATAATGATGATAATAAAATAGATGTAAAATTAATAGGTTATAAAGAAGATTGGAACAAGAAATGAAATTGACATATACGACAAAAGATGGACGAATGACTGTTGAACTAGAAGCTGCTAATGACAAGGATATGTTTAGAAAGCTAGCTAGATTTCAAGAAATTTACGAGGACTTACCAGCCGCCGAAGTTAATGGAAAACGAGCAGAAGGAGGGGATGTTGTTTATAGGGTGCGTAAATCTAAATATATAGATGAAAAGAAAAAGGAAAAAGAGGCTGAATACTTTGAAAAGGTTGTTGTCTCTGGACCATTAACTTGGTTTAAGAAGGGTTATGGTGTTCTAGATGATGGAACAGAGAATTTATTTCCAAGAAGAATGTCTCAAGATGATCCAAATTACTCGAAACATATTCATGGATATAATGGGTGGTCAAAATATGTTGGATTAAATGACGATACACCGTAATACAATATAATACAACAAAAAGAGCCGGGGAAACCCGGCTTTTATTTTAATTTTATAATACCGATTCCTCCCCAGCCACATCCTACAATTTTTTCTTCTGTTTTGTGTTTAGCCTTAACTTCATTCCATAATATATCAACCTCACACCCTTCATTTCTATGTTTTATTGTTTCAGCTATGTCATGAAAGGCGATGACTCTTGGATTCAAATCAATTGCAAATTCTAGGTCTGATTTTACTCCAGAATAAGAATGATCACCGTCGATAAAAACTAAGTCATACGGACCATATTCTTTTATTTGTTTTTTAACATTTTCATCAGAGCTGTTTCCAATGATCATAAATTCTTTATTATCTTCTTGTGGAGATATATCACAAGAGACTGTATATACCTCTGGAAATGATTTTTTTATTTGATACTCCAAGCCGCCATGTTTTGAGCCGATGATTAATATCCTATCGTTTTTATCTACATATTTGTAAAACCATTCAAGCTCTCTTTTGTGTTGTTCGCAGCGTGGCCCACCGAGTCTATTAACCTCCCAATCCATCTGCATATCAATTATTTTCGGGTGCAACTCGCTAATGTCATACCCTGTTTTAAAAGCTTGATTATCTAAAAACTCACAGTAAGAATGTGATATATCAATATTGTTGCCTGGCCAACACTCGACTCCACCATAACCGCTTTTAACTATGGTGTTTTTCAGATATTTAGATCTAACAATAAAAAACGTGCCACTGTAATGCCATCTATATTTTGGTGATAAGGGTATATCTCCAAACGTTCTATATGAACCAAAACATCTATATCCTTCAGAGAATTTTTCTATAGCTTTTTCATAATTAAACGCGACGGTTTCATACATGTGTTCGGTCCATATCCTTACCGATTCTGAAGAGTTGGTGTGCGGTCTGACGCCTTTTCCATGACAGTATATCAAAACATCATCGTCCCCATTAGGAATGATCTTTATTAACTCTCTGAATGTTGGATTTTCTCCATCAGGAGTATTTGGCATCTCAAAAAGTTCAAACTTGCTTGAAAAGTATTTTTTTACATCCTCAAAAGAATCTGTAGAGGAGTCTGTCACAATTCCAACAACGCATTTACCATTTATATTTTCTGATAACTCATTCCATTTATCGACATGATTTTTCCAAAATGTTTTAACTGGCCATAAATGAGCACCAAAATGGACTATTGGTTGATTTATGAAGGGGTCTTTGTTTGAAGGGGTTTTTCCAATAGAATCTCTGTACAATCTTTTTTGGATGCTAGTTAAAGGCATTACTATTTTCGGTGTTGTTTTTATAACTATATTGTCTCTTGTATTTACTGAGTGATTTTTTGCATCATTTATTGCTAAGTCTAATAGAAAATTAGCACCAAATCTAAGTATTGGATTCAATAGAATGTCTGGAAGTAATTCAATTGCCTTTCCAGATATTTTGTCTATAATGCTGTTCTCTCCACTTGTTTTTAAGGATTCTATCAACATGCTTTTATTTGAAACAAGTTTAGAAACAATAGTATCTCTATTGCTTATGCACCAGTCTATTCCGTTCTTATCCATCTCAGCGGCTAGATTTGTACAACTACAACCAGAGGTTGGACTAACTTTAATTAAATCCTTTATTCGTTTTTTCAAAAAAGACCCAACCGGCTCGTTTTTTTTGTTGAACAAATTAAGTCTTTGTTCTTTTACTGTTGCTCCGCCAATGAAGATTTTGCTATCAATAGTCTGTTGTGTGGGTGGTTCTTGAGAGGCAACGTGTTGAGCGATTTCTTCTTCTGATATATCAGAAAATAACATTTTTAAGTATTCAATTCGTTTATGAGGGGCGAGATCTATTGGTAGACCATCATTATCTAAACCAGAACATATCTGCTTCATTCTTCCTTTTAATTTAAAACAGTCTATCATATTCTACTCCGATATTATTATATAAGCTTGCTGATTTGGAGTTCCTACTGGATTACAGATGCACGATGGAGGGCTAAAAATCGCAGTTTGTAATAAAAATGGGTCGCACACAGTAGAAGTTGTAGATATTAATTGGTATGTTGTGCAGTTGATTGAGATATAAAATCTCCACGCTGGAAGTTGACCTATGAGACCACCACACTCTAATCTAATACAAAAATCACAAACTCCGTTGCTATATCTACCATCCCACTCGTAAGAGTCTGGGTTGCTAGGGTTTGGATTCCAGATCAATTCGAAGGTGTCCCCGTCTGCACCAGGACAATTTTGAGTTGAAACAAAAGTTGCTGTTAAAACTTTAGGGATTCTATTTGGACAACAGTCTGTCTGAACATCTGTTGAGTATGGGTCTTCAACTTCTTCTTCGGGGCATCCACTGCAAGGTCTAGCGTATATATCTATAGTTGTTATATTTTCATTATTACAAGTTCCTGTATATTGAGAAAAATTAAATGTTGAGCTATATGCGTATGATGGCCACTCTCTACCAACTTGGTAAGAATCCATCCTATTCTTAAAGCTGTCAAAGTCATTTAATTCTTGAATATGTAGTTTAGCGGTGCAGTCTGGAGAATTTTGAATAGGGGCTGCAACAACAACAACCTCTGAATAAAAGGTTATTTTTTTATATCTATCGATAGGATTTATACCAACCCAGCCAACAAACTCTTGGATATGTATTTGTAAAATACTATTTCCATCAGTTTTATTTCCATTGTTATCATAGCAGTGATTAGGTTCATTGAACTGCTTAGTTTTTACATGAAATGGATTGCAAGATAATGTGTCTACATCTAATAGATGAACATTACTATAGGGGTTTGATTGGTCGTATGGTTTATCTATGTAGTCATAATTTTCATTATTGATTGACTCTGTGGCGTCTATAATCTCTGTAATAACCATCCATTTCTTATTAATATCATCGTGCCATATTAACATTCTTCCATATATAGTAGGTATTGTGTAGCCATTAGGATCTTCAGTTTGGTTTGTCAAGCATGGTATTTTAGGACATATTTGTGTCAGATCTCCAAATGTATTTTCAAGTGGAGAATATCCGTATGATTCCCAAACGTTTGTTCCAACTGGAATGTTTGGGTAGTTATTTACATAATAATCGTAGTATGATGATAGCTTGTGTTTAAGATGAACAATAGCTCCCGCGTCAGTAAATAGATTGCCCATATGTTTAGCTGGCCAGTAAATCGTATCAGCTTTTTGTGGTGCTATACATGTACAATCATCGCTAAAATTAGTAAATCTTGCTATCAACATGTCTGGAAGTTTATTTCCATTGCAACATCCGTCGATTTCTATTTGATCGTTTTCGTACCAAGACAGTGTTGTTTTATATGGATTGTTCGGTCTAGCTGTGGTATACACATCAGCACATAAATGTCTAGGCACGCATCTGCCGTAAGTACAGTCGTCTGGGCCTTTATTTATACATCTTTGATTTCCAAGACTGACCATTTCATACGGTCTGATTTGCAGGCTAGAATCATAATCTATTTGAAAATCCCATACTGGACATTTGCAGTTAGATTTTTCTGTGAATTGTATTTTTATCCTGCTGTCATCAATAAGGCTTAATGCCTCTGATGTTAAAACAGCATAGCAGATATTGTCAATTTTTTCATATGTTAAAAATATATCAATTTCATATCCGTCACATTGAATAGAAAGATCATACCTGTGATTAACACAGTCCCATTGGGCCGCTTTTAGTGTTGGATTTCCGTGTAAAAGAATTATTTCACCACAACTTAAATTATAAGTGACGCAAATATATTCTAAAACACAAGAGCAGCATTCATGACAATTTTCTTTTTTTTCACACGCAACACATTTAGTTCCACCACCCTTAGATGTTCTAATTGGGTATTTCCAAAAAGGATCTCTTATAGAATTACAATTAGTCATTATTAAATCTCACACTGAGTTTGTTGTTCTGCAATCGCCGTTATTTCCCAGCCGACCCACGGCTGATATTCACATTTTGGAGAACCTTTTAAATATTCGGCATAACCTATCCTATTTCTTAAATTAACATTAGACTCGTTTAAAAAGCACCCGGCTTTATCATAAACACTCACAAACTTACTTCTAACAATCTGACCGTTTTCGTCTTCTTCTTGATAAAATTCTCCAGGATTTTCCTCTAGTTCAAATTCTTCTGGAACAGTAGAAACGCCATTAGTTCTTGACAGTATTTTAACAACAGCGGAACAGCTCTCGCAGTCTGATTCTTGTATACTAAAGCGTATCTTTAATGTGCCAGCGGTAGCAGCCCAAACTTTTCTGCTATCATCCCACCTTATATCAACAGGTCCAGACTTCCACAAAGAGGGGTTTCTAAATGCATCGGGGTGAAATTCTCCTTCAACACTCCCAGACGGCACTGGGTTGCCATCTATGTCGTACCCCCAACCAGTCAATACCAATGGGGCTTTTAGTCCAACAGCCCTATTTACAAGATTTTCGCTATAACCTTTTAAAGCTAGCTCTTTATATATAGAAAGGTCTTGATAACTACCGCTACCAACAGACGTGAACGTATTTGATAAAGCGATATTATGTCCGCTTTCAAAAAAAACGTCTGTTTCAAAAAATTCTCCCGACGAGAAAATATTGTTGGGGTTAAATGGATTTAAACTGCTTGAGTTTATACCGCTATTTGTAGGTTTTTCCCAATATGGAAGCGACGCATGAGCTTCACCAGTGTTGTGTACAATAAAAGGACAAAATATTCCATCAAGACTAACAAGCCCAATATTTTCAAAGTCATTCCCAATAGAATTCACTGCTGTTTGCACGGTGCATATACCAACCTCAACGACACCAATATTCTTTTGATCTAAGATGTTTTCAGGGGTTAAGCCCTTGACTGGGCTAGAGCTGTCTTTTAATATTATCGTCTGTGTAGAAACGCGGCCAGTTATAACTGCGTGCGTCGGATTGAGATTAGTAGAGGAGTTTCTGTTATCCATTATTTATTGATCCTAGAAAATTTCTGGGAGAATTTATTTAACTTGCGGACAATATACTCGTTTGCTCTACCAAATTTTGGAGCGAATGTTTTCATATTATACTGAGTTTCAACACGACTTGCTGATATAGAAACTGAAATGTCAGAAACTAAGGGACCGTTTTCAACCAACGACTTACCTAAGTTCGTTATCTTTGGATAACCAGGAATTGTAACGCTGGCTTGCTCAGTGAAAAGATAGTCAAAGTTTGCTACACTATTTGCCAGCAACTGCCCAGCCAAGTCCATCCCTGCGTATCCAGACGTTAGCGTTAAATCAACACCGTTTATATTTATATCCACCGGAAGAACATAATTTTCTGGAACAAGGTCTGTTATTTGTTCATATTCTATTTTTACTCCGTATGGAACATTTGTCTGTGTAGTCCAGGGTCCATAAACATACCTGTTTGACTGTTGTGGTATTCCAAATGATTTTGGAGGAATAACCACTGGAAATGGAGCCAATGAGTCGGCATTATATCCACTATCTATAGATTTCTTAGAGTTGGTTGCCCCTTCGCAATTACCAACAAGATCTTCTACGTAGTATTCTGGAGAAGTGTTAAACGCCGCGAGGTGTTCCAAAGCGGCCACCACTCTTGGTGGAAAAACGCGATTTGTAGTGACAAGAGCAAAAGGAGTACAACCAAAACCGTTTTCATCTATTCTAAGATTTATCAAATACTCTATGCTTGAAACTATTTGAGGTCGTAGGTTTATTCTATCTTTACTGGCTTCGTACAACGGAATTGACAGTAAAGAGTAAGTTATTAAGTACGGGTTTGGAATAAGTAGATATTCTTGATTAACATTTATAGGAATTGAGTTTAAAGTGTCGAAACCTCTGAACTGTGTTACAATTTCATCCTTAGAAAATTCGCTCATGTCGTAATTTGATATTGACGGTAGGTTGTATGATAAAACAGACGACGATGGGCCGAACGGCAACTCTAAAACATTAAAAACCGCTTTATAGTTTGCATATGCAGAAACTCTACCGTTATTTACGAACTTTCCGTTTGGTGCTTCATAGTCATAATAATTTGGTGGGTCTAAGTATGCGTCACTTGATATATCCCAGCTCTTTATGAATGAATTCACTGGTGCTTGATCTTCTGAGTCGGCCTTTACAGAGAAAGCTGGCATTTTAACAGCATAAGATTTTCCATAGTGGTTTTGACCAATCTTAGATATTTTCTCGTGAAGCGACTTCATGAAAAACTCATACGCACTAACTTGATCAGAACCACAAGAAGGTTCTTGATAAACATTGGAAGATGATGTATTATATTTTAGCGCGTAATGTAGTCCAGCATTGTTAAGTGCTACTCCGGCGTATGTAAAATCTCCGTTCTCTGTAAATAGAGGTATTTTAGCTGAATTAGTAGTGCTTGAGAAAAAAGACTCTATAGCATAAACTTTTCCATACTTGTTATACATCATGAATTCTAACCAAGACTCATATCCAGCTATCGCGTGTCTTAGTTCTCTTAGGCTGCAAGGGTAAATCCCATTGAACATTGCGCCTTTGCTGTCGCCATAACTGCCTATAGTTGTATTTCCAGAAATATCAAACGTGTCAATTAATATAAAGTCTAGATATTCATATGGACCCCACAGAAAAGGAGTTATTACAGGAACATTCCTGATATTAGAATCTTCTGTTAGATTTAATCTTCCGGCTATATTTATCTCGCCCCAATAACAATAAACGTCTGGAGATGTGTCAGAATCTAAAGGTGGCGACGTTGAACATGTACCACCAGTTATTTCCGGCTGTTTGTCATTATTAGGTAGTGTTGATATGTAATTTATTCTTGATTGATATCCGCCAGTTATATACTTTGCACCAACAGCGTTTTCAGTTAAAGATATTTCTATGTTTGTAGATGAGTATCTTTCTTTACTGTCTAAAGATATTTCTTCGGTGGGATAGCTTCCCCCATATGGCATGGATGCGACTGGAGGTCCGTCTGGGTGCAACGCGCCACTAACACCTATATCTAGTGGAAGATCTTGAGTTTGACCGACACCACCAAGTTTATCTGAAGCTTCTTTTGTTATTACATCTCTAGACAAAGGAAACTTAATAGAGCTGAATGTGTTTCTATTTTGAGTCAATATTACTATCTGACCGCCGTAGATAGTGTTAGAATATGTAAGATTTGGTGTTGTCGTTGATATATGACCAGAGGAAAAGTATTGACTACCTTCGGTTGACGGTTTTAGCAAATCTACATAAAATATATGATTAGCCGCCTCGCAAACGTCTGCAACAAACTGCATTAAGTCTGTCGGTCTAACTCTGAAGTCATTCGGTATAAAAGCCGCTATCTGGTTTAGAAAACCGAGAATATCAAAATTGTAGGCATAGGCTTTATTTCCACTTAGAGTATATGAATTAGATCCGTATACAATGTTGCCACCGAGTGTTGGCGTCAGCGAAACGTCTCCATTTAACAAGGCGTTTATAGCATTCACAAACAGGTCAATCCTAATGCCATCGCTATTTACAGCAGATCTTCCAAAGCCAGCTCCAGTCGCACCAAACGAATCATTTTCGTAGACCCCAAAAACATTTTGAACATTAAACACGTTTGACGGAGAAAGGTTATTATTATAATTGCCAAAATCTAAACATGTTGGTACATTTGGACCATAAGCTTCAAGAGCACCTCCGTATCCTGGATATGCGTCTGTTATAACGCTGCACGAGGACAATAAAATAGTTGGAGACTGAATTACTGCGGTGTAAATTTTTGAGTCGCTTACAGATCTAGATACAGTTTTTAATATACCATAGAACCTAAATATCGGTACATTGTTGTTTGAGACTATTTCAAAATATTTAGGGCTTCCAACAACAGCCTCTTCCGACAAATATTGACCATCTGATTGAATTAAGTTTATAGTGCATTGACCACCCTGTTGATCCCAACTAGAATTACAGTTAAAATCAACAACTGTCAACCCAAGAAAAGTTTGTTCGCCAATATCAATTGTCGAAGCAGACTCGCCATAATTTAGGTATGTTAATGCTGGCATTGATGTGCTCAATGCAGCCGATCCACCATTAACGCCACTACCAGAAGGCTCAGATCCACCAGGTGTTATTCCCATTTAATATTCTCCTAATAGTTGTTTATAAGGCTTGGGCCTTCATAAGTCCACTCTACAGTATATGAGTATTGTCCATTTTTTGGATTCCAAGATTCTGACGGCGCAGAATAATACACCTTTGTTCCGACAGGTTTGTATAAATCATATATTGTTTGCAAATCAGAATATGCTGGTTTTACCATAGATGATCCACTAGGAGCCATACTAGCATTAAGCTGTAAGGTTCTTTTATATTCAGACCTAGAGTTAACATACTGAATTATAGGTTGGCTTCTTCCTATTACAGGAATAATATTTATGATTTGCCCAGGATAAATATCAGATATTGTTATTTCTTCCGATAAAGCTCCTGATATCAAATTTGGGGGTCTATTATCATAAGAATAATTGTACGAAATAGTTCCTTCCTGATAGTTTTTTCCTACACTTTTTGATAATTCAACAGTGTTTAATGAATACGCCCCGCCATAATATGAATTTGCTCTAGAGTATATAACACCTGAAATTGAATTCCAATAATTGTTTGCATTAACGTAGCTGTTTGCCGATCTATCTAATACTCCAGATGAATTTAACCCTTTTATTGTTCCGTTGATTTGAACCTTTGTTAAAGACCCTAGATCATTATCAATAGTTATTGAAACAGTCTCTGTCGCTAGCTGTCCAGAAGGAACAAGAGAGAATTCTTCTTCTATAGAATATGTTCCGTTGAAAGAATTTATATTCTCTACAACTTTTCTATCAACAACGGTAAGTCCTGTAGACAACCCCAAATATCCAGACGGCATATTGGAATAACCAAGACCTATAACGTTGTGGACATAACCACTCGCTTGTTGAATTGGTGTACTAGATAATACCCCGCTGTTGTAAACTCTTTGGCCAACAGCAGAAGCAGAATGAGTGACTCTATATACTTTCTTTTGATCTTGTATATTTCCAGACGTAGCTGTATAACCATCACCTTCATTAAAAGACCATGAATTCTGTGCGTCTGATATGTAATATTGGAACGAGTCTTCAGAAGAGTTACTGGAAAATAAACTATTGGAAGACTCAATGAATCTATTAGTTTTTAAAGTGGCTGTATATCCGCAAACGTTTGTCCATCTAGATTTGTCGTCAAATTCTAAAGAATCTAACTCGCAATAAGCTTTAATGCCTATGTCTTGGTTAAACCCAGTTATTTCTAGCTTTATTCCAGACCCAGACGAAACCCCACTTGAAATAACATTCCTAAGAAACTCTTGTTTTTTCATTATAGATGTTAAATACGCCTCTGGCGTTATTGACGTATTTATAGGATCATCGTCTGGAGAATAAGTGCTATAATGAACTCCTGTAGAATTTATTACTGAGGGGGTTACACCAGTGCTTTCTGGATTTCCTTTGTATGCTATTAAATCGCCGTTAAGCGAAATAGTATAATCAGCACCAATAACTCCATTACTATTTTTAATGTAGTTTTTGGAAAATGTAACCAATGGTGCTGGCACTATATTTACGTTGTTTATTTTAACAGGCATTATCGACTCCTAATTACCAGAAGATAAGTTTTTCTTAACCTGGGATGTTATATTTCCAATTTCAGATTGAATATTTTCAAGAACTATTGATTTTAATACGTCTGGAAGTTTGGCTAAAAATTCCGCCCCATTAAGGTTGACATTTACGCCGACATTTTGTAGACTAATCTCAAACACTTTTGGCATTTCAATCAACTGCCTAACGCTTTCGCTAAATCGCGAATTAAAATCGATTAAACTTTGAGTTAAAACCGAGTAATCATTAGAATTAGAGCCGCCACCATTAAATCCTCCAGTTGAACCACCGCCAACAAGGCCACCATTTGCAAACCCTTTTACTTTGGATTTGTTCATATTATTTAAAGCTGGAACACCAATTCCACTTACGGCCTTTTTATTCAAAACAAACTCGCCAGGAGTCAACATCGCTGGTACAATATCTTCTCTATTTTTATTTTCCTTCATTCTTCCAAAAATTGACTGAGGTGATCTTGCTTGTGGCTTTTCTCTAAACGACTCTATTATTTTTCTTCTATTTCTTATAGCTTCTTTCAGCTTTGTTGGATCGAAATTTTTAGATCCATGACCATAAGATTTTACAACTTCATCAGCCTCTTTGATTTTTTGTTCATTTCCTTTTTGGATCATTTTGTTTAAATTGTTAACTGTTTCATCCGACGTGTTGGTTGGCAGTTGTGGAAGGTCATATTCCTGTATATCCTTGACTTGATTAGCCTTGTAAGCCTTTTCTCTAGCGTCATTTTCAGCACTAATTCTTGCTGCATAGGCACCTGTACCTTTATAGTATGGATTTTCAGACATTCTACTTAGTGATTCCGCACCCCTCTTTCTATCAAACTCTCTCTTTATCGCTTCTTTTTTGTCTCTTTCAGTCTTTCTAGCTTGCGATATTCCATACATAGAATTTGAACGATCTATCAATTGTTGCTTTCTTTGTTGATATTGATAACCAATCATTAGCTGTCGTCTAACGTTTGGGTTTCTTTCCGTCTTGAGTCTTTCCGCAATTCTGTCAAGCTTTGATGGTTCAGTTTGTGTAGGTTGCATAGGCTGCGCATTTTGTTCAGGCTGCACGTTCTGTCTAGGCTGCACGTTCTGTCTAGGCTGAACAATTGGCGTAGGCGATGCCGCTTTTTGAGACTGCTGTTTTACAGTCTCATATGCTTGAGGAATAGCGGTAGATAGAAAAGAACCAGCCCGCTTAGCGGCGTTTAAATAATCTTTCGGTTTTGGTTTATACAAAGACATTCCGGGAGATAATGCGGTCTCAAGCTGACCAGACATTTTAGTATATTTTGTGACTCTTGCTAATTCATCCTTTTTCTGTTCAGAACCTCTATTAAAAACATCATTGTATAAATCTTTCGATTGACTAAAGTCACCAGAAAGAATGTTTTTAAGTCTATCTTTATTTTTTTGTATTTGTTCGGGAGATATGGCACCATAAGATGGTTTTTGTATAGGCTGTTTTGGCTTAGCTTGTTCTGGATTAGCCTGTTTAGCGACTGGTTGTTCAGCGACTTTGCTAATTTTTGGTTTGGTTCCTGTCACAGATTGAAATCTTTGTTTTATTGCAAACGCTTCTGCTTCACTGATAGGTCTTGGGCTATTCCCTAGTTTATCTTTTATCGACGTTCTATAATTGCTAATTTCGTTTATCGTGTCGTCTATAAGTTTCTGCGACAATTTCTGAGGAGCGCCAAAAACTTCTTGCATCATTAATTCATCAGACTGATTTATTGAATAACCACTAGCAACATTTTTAACAGACTTTGCTGCATAACGAAGAGCGTTTGGAAGTCCTAGCGGACCTCCAGTCATACCCTTGTATTGATCAAAAACTGCCACTTGATTGCCAGAGCGTATTTCTCCAGTTTTTTGTCTTATTGAGCTAATAGTATCGTTAACTAAATTCGGATCAAAAACAAGTCTAGGATCGTTTAAGTCTAAATTTGTTGTGTCGATACCAAGATTTTTAGCGTAACCAATTTTCCTCTGCTCGCTTAACTTAATACTCTCTGTTAAATCTACAGCCCGTTTAAACGCTGGTTCTGATTCGTAACGATTTCTAAAATAGTCTGTTTTTTTATCGTACTTTACGCCCAAGACCTCTATCATTCCGCCGTCGCTAGCATAGATAGTTCCAGTAGAATTCATTCTTTCCAAATTACCCCTGCCAATTTTACCAACAGCAGATTTGCTCATAACAAATTCGCCAGGCGTTAACATTGCTGGGACAGTGTCGCTTCCTCTTGGTTTAAATACAGACCCTCCGCCATTCAGATTGGCGGCATTTAAAGGGTTTAAAGCTTGAGCTTCAATATTTTTAAGAGCTTTTAATTGATCAACTTGGGTTTGCGCATCTTTCTGCAATTGCTCCAACATTTGTTTTTCTATAGGTATCATCTCATCCATTATAAACTTGACTTCTTCAGGCGAAGAGCCAGTAGATAATAAAAAGTTCTTAGTAACACCACGGATTATTTCATCGCCTTTAAACCCATTAAACACAGGAAGGTCTTTGAATTCAGTGAGTAAAGCCTTTACAGACTGTCTATCAGATTCTTTTATATTGCCTATATTTCCAGTAAAAGAAAGAATTCTGGCTTGTTGCATACTTTTCAAAAACTCGGACCTAGATTCTCTAGTGCCAAAAGCCAGATCTCCAGCAGCCTCTCTTAATTTAGCTCTGTCTGATATCGATTTTTGCAAAGCCTTTTGTGCGGCAGATGTTTCTTGCGATGTGTTTCCAAGTTCTTCTAAAGCAACTTTAAATGCATTTGCTTCAGTTTGCAGTGAACTCAACTCATTCATAAGATCTGTTGTTGTATTACCAAATTCATCAATCGTCTTACCTGTTGCTATAAATGCGTCAATCTCTATCTGTTTAGCCTTGTTTTGCGAGATGGCGTCGCCTATAATATCAACATCACGCTTTCCTCCAGAAATGTTTAACTTAGAAAGCTTTGTTCCTTCTAACGCTTTAGAAACATTAGACAGTCTATTTTGTAATGCGGTTTGATATTCAGCAATAGGGTTTTCACCAAAAATATCAGCAATAATATCGGCAACCATTTTGTTGTTAGATTGCTGTGATTTCTGAATAGAAATGGACTGGTCTAGTTGCCTAGCTTCAAACTCAACTCTATTTTTCAATACTTCTGCATAGTTATTGAAGACATTTGTTATTAAATCTAGAGGTTTTTGTAACGCATTGGCTTTATCAGACAGGATCTTATTCAACAATTCAGTCGGGTCTTCTCCCCCTAATATTTGCGATCTTATATTTTCTTCTAAATCTCCTAAGTTCATACCTTCAAAAATAGCCATAACCTGTTCTGCCAATTCGGCTCGTTGTGCCTGAACAGCGTTTTGGTTCGTGCCTAAGTTTATTGCTGGCAGGCGAGACGCTAGTTCAAACTTAGCCATATCAAAAGCGTTTATCTCGTTCTCGAACGATTTCACAGTTTCTGATAACCCTGGAAACGCTTGAGATACCGAGTCGAGCGCGTTTTTAAAGTTTTGAGACTTAGTGTTATCTAAATCAAAATTACTTAAATCAACCTTTTCTAAATACGATAATCCAGATTTAGAGAAGTTGATAGACCTAAGTGATCTACTTTGTATTGTAAGTGCTTTGCTCCATTTTTCTGTAGCTTGATTTATACCTCTTTGTAGCTTAATAGAACTAATCTGTGCTTCTATAAGAGCTGCTTTAGAAGCCGCTTCAGCCTTCAATACATTCTGTAGAACATTGAATTCTGTTATAAAAGATTTTAACCAGTCGGTATTGCCAGTTGCCACGGCGATTCTATTAAGGCCGTCAGCTATTTTAGGATTCTTTTTAGATATTTCATCAAACGACATCCCAGCGAATTCAGCACTTTTCGCCAAAGATGAAAATATATCCATAAAATCTTTAAATGCTATTTGGCTAGTTTCTAAACCTTTATCTCTACCTAAAGATATTTCTCTGGATTTTTCAAAAATGTTTATATACTTACTTATAGACTGTTCTAATTGATCTAAAGATTTTGAAGGGTCGGTTCTTCCAAATTTATCAAAGCTTTCTTTAGCTATAACAACCTGTTTTTCAGCAGATGATATTTGTGCGTTTTTAGTAGCGTCCATAGCCTTTGCGTCTATTTGATCTTGATAAGACGTAAGACCTAAGAAGTCTGTAATTTTATATATAGAATTAAGAAGTCCAAATAAAGCGCCGCTAACAGTACCAACAGCTAGTCCTAATGGTCCAACCACAGCCCCAATTGAAGCTCCTACTGTAGCGTAAAACTGTATATTTCCAGACTTCATTTCTTCTTGAGCTGCTGTTCTAGCAGCTTTTTCTGCGCCAGCGGCGTCTCCAGCCTTCTGTAGATCTTCTGAAAGAGTCAATGCGTTTTGAGAAGCCTTGTCTAATGACGAAGTGAATGCAGCTAGTGCAAGAGAAGCAACTTCTGGACCAAATGAACTAACTGCCGTTTTTGCAAACCCTACAGTTTTCGAGGTGAAACTTGTTTTTTTAGGGAGGCCACCTTCTAAAGCTTTTATATTAGATTCAATTAAAGCCAACTCTTCTTTTGAAGAAAGGTCGAGAGCTGCAGCAGCCTCTTGCTTTTCTTTTAAAAGTCTCTTATTTTGAAGAATTATATAATATTCTTGCAAAGAGCTTTCATTTAGTTTATTTGTTAAATCAGAAATAGCATCTATCTGTAATTTTAGATCACCTGGGAATGATGATTGTATTTTACTTATAGCTTCAACAATTTTTGAATTATATTTGTATTTGTTTTTCACATCATATATCAAAGCTTTTAGCTGTTGTTGATCTTTAGGGTCTATTGGGCTGACAGTATTACTTACTGCCGAATTAGAAGAAGTAGATCCTTTTTGGGATTGTGTTGTTGATGATCCAGAAGCTTTTTTTAAAGCTGCCAATGCTGCGGCTTGTTGTGATGAAATGGAATTTAGGATAGGCTGTGGTGATGTAACATACTGTTTAAGGGCTGATACTGCTGTATTTTGTGATATTATATTAGATACTACATTATCTAAGTCTTTGAAAATATCTTTTGGTGTTAATTGTTTCGTAGATCTAGAAACTTCTGCAGAAGAAATCTTAGTCTCAACTTGTTTTATTTCACTATCAATCTTTGTTTTTTTTGTGTCTACATCGCTTGTTGTTTGAGCAAGCTCTTTCCTTGCCTCGTCTAATTGTTTAGTTATTTCTTCAGTTTTTTTTGCTTGTTCGGCACTTCTTTCGCCAAACGCCTTAATTTTTTGAGCAAAAAACTCTGTAAAATTAATTGCCAATCTCATTTGTAACGTTAGTAAACTAAAAGAATTAGCTAGTGGCCCAAGCTTATCACCAACAAAATTAAGAGATTGAAGTAATCCCGTATCAATACTTAAACTGGAGTCAGACATTCCAGCAACGATGCCACCATCAGCAAATTTTTGGATTTTTGATACAACTCCACCCTTAGCGTATCTATTTATTCTCTTTAGGTTGTTATAACCAAACTGCTTTGCTGATTTTTTATTTACAACAAATTCGCCTGGAGTTAATAATGCTGGTACAGTGTCTGTTCCAACAGGACCACCAGTGCTCATTTTAGCTACGTCTTCTCTCTTATTTCTAAGCTTGTCTATGTAGAGAGTTATTTCCTTGTCTGAAGGATTCACAATGTCTTTATTTTTTGTGAATTTTTTCAGGTATGAATTTTTGCTATTTAATGTTTTAGAAAGAAGGTTTAAATACCTGTCGCCAGTCAACGTTTTTCCATATTTAGGATCTGACTTAGCTTCGCCATAAAGAAAATCTAAATACGCATTGTCGCCAGTAGTTTTTAATCTATATTTTTTTGCAACCATTGCTTCAAAGGCGTTTCCTTTAATTTTTGCTCCAGGATTTCCTAATTTTACCCCTTTAGTATATTCAGCAATCAACTTTTTGTCAGAAGATGATAGTGGGTCAAACTCTTCTATTTCGTAATTAATATATGTCCCATCTTTATTTTGCCAATTGCTGGTGGAATTTATTTTTTTCATTAAATGAGACTTGCCTTGAATTTTTGGATTCATAGACTTTAATTGTTCGGTCTCTACAACTCCGCCTTTTCCATATTTGTTTATACTAGATAAATTTTGAAGTCCAATTGATTTTACAGCACTTTTGCGTACTACAAACTCACCAGGTGTCAACATCGCTGGAACAGTGTCCCCATTTCCAACACCAGGAATAAGACCGCCTGTGGCAGCACCTATAACCCCAGAGCCACTTCCTCTTTTCGGAAGTTTTTTTAAACCGCCAGCAATTAAAGTTCCTAAAGACCCAACTACTTTAACAGCGGCAAAAGCGGCTAATAGAGGAAGCAAACCTTTCACAGCCCTAGTGAGTGACAGCACTAAATCTGTAGCCTCTAGAAGGCCCGCTATTAAAAATTTAAATGTGTTTGTTTGTGTTATTTCCGTAATTAACGCGGAAAAATTAGACCGTAACGCATCTATTTTAAACGCTAAAGTTTCTTTTGCTTTTGCCGCATCCATGTCTGATTCTGCAGATGCTTTATTTGCTATCGCCATAGCTCTCTGTGCTTCTTTGAAGTTGTCCAGCAAAGCGACTACTCTAGATAGTTGATATATACCACCAATCTGCTCTACAACATTAGCAAACTCTACGTCTCCAGATTTTATCCCAGCCTGCTCAAGACCTTCTGTAATTCTTTTTATTGCTTCAAAACCACCAACAAACTCGCCGTTAAGTCTTCTTAGTTCAATACCTCTCTTTTTGAAGAAGTTTACAGTTTCTGCTCTTTGTAATCTACCTAAAATAGCTCTAAAGCCAGTAGCAATAGTTTCAGAAGACTCTCTAGAATAAGATCTTACAGACGTAAATAACGCAATCAACTCTTGAACATTTCCACCAGCAGCCTTAAATGCACCACCAGCCCTTGTTATAGCGTCAACAATGTCATTAGACTCTACGGCAAACGCCTTAGAAACGACGTTTATCGTTTCTAAGGCTTTTGTGGCATCATTTACGCTAAGATTAAACGCAGACATTAAAGCAATGAAAGACTCTGTAGTTTTATTTAAATTATCAAAAGTTCCTACCAAGGTTGTTTTTGCTAACGACTCAGCAGCTTTCAGGGATTCTTTTAGCGACAAACCGGCTTGAGCCAAAACTCTGACGAGTTCGGCTGTTTTTGTTTGAGCCAATCCATAATTTTTGCTGATATTTAAAATCTCATTAGAATATTCTTTAGCAGAATCAACACTTATATTGACTGTTTGAGCCAATACAGAAAGTTCTTTTTCAAATCTAATTGCTTCAGTAACAGCAGACGCTATATACAGCCCGAGGTTTTTAACTGCGTTTGTAGCAATAGCGTATGAAGCGAAGTTGACACCTTTAAGAGCTACAGCTTCAGCAAAGTTATCAGCAGTTGATAAAGCTTTTTTTTGAGCTTTGCTTAAATCGTCAATGTTCACAGCGGCGGCTCTAATATTTTTAGCATCAATCGTAAAGCCGATTTTAGTGAGAGCTTTTTCTACGTCGCTCCTGAGTTTGCCCAAATTTTGTGTAGTTGGAGATTGTACATTCAACTGCATATTTATGTTGTAACTGGGCATGTATCACCTCTAATTATTATACAGGGGTATCGTCTTCAAACTCTAACGAATCTAGAACAGAGTCGTCTATAACTGGATTATTATTAATGTCGATTCTTTGTCCCTTGGCGTCTACTCTAGCACCGTTATCGTCAAGCAAATTTCCTTCAAAATCTACTCGTCTACCTTGCTTATCAACAAGATTTCCTTTACTATCTATTCTATTAAGCTTCTTTAGAACTTTGTTTTCTAACAAGCTGTTTTCAAAGTTTTCTTCAAGCCCATACATATAAGCAGCGAATTTGCCAGCCAATACATTGGCTAGTTCTGTTCCAGACTGCTCAATATATTCATCTACAGAGGGGTATACCGGCTTCTGCGTCTTATAATCATAAGCACACGCTGAAACTAAATAGTTAAATCTGGCACTTTCTGCTTGACCTTCAGCAGTTAGACCGTCTAAAGAGTTTCTGTCAGACATCAATTCTGACATCTCAACTCTCAATCTCTTCAATTCGATAGCTTTATTGACTACTTCAGAGGCTTTGGTTATTTTTCCAGACTTTATCTTATATTCAATGTCTGCACTCTTTTTAATAAGCGACAAATATTCTTCTTGTTTTGCGTCGTCCCATAAACCTTGTCGTCTCATGTAGTCTTCAAGGCTCTTTTTCAAAATAGCTCCTTCAACAAGAGCTTTATTGAAACTTTTTGCGTAAACCTTTGTTGCTTCCGCAAGAACTTCAGACGATACTGGTTTTATAAAATATGTACCTTCTTTAAAATCAAATGTTTCAGCCATTTTTAGTTCCTTTTGATTGGTAAATCGATATGAAATCTATTCCACACTACGTCGTATGAAGATAGTTCCGATTCTATGTTTCTAATCTGAGCGTTCCCTTTGTCCAATATTTCAGATCTTAGTTCTTCAAAAACCTCTCGAAGCCTCTCTTGTTGCGGCGTCACGTCTTGATTTTCAAATCCCCACATCTTACCAAAATATTTTTCAATACTGGCAATCGCTCCTATCATCGTTGTATTGATTCTCTTACTTATTTCTTTTCTTAATCGATCTTTTGATCGATCATTCATCGCCTTTTTCTTATCCATTGTTATCTCCTAGATTTGTTCGACTGCATTTGAATTTCCCGTCTCACATGAGAAAGTTCCATTTCATTCAAATGTCCGTGCTCTTTAAGGTCTTGTCTCTTAGAATTTAAAACAGCCATACCATAGCCATCATTGAGCGATATAACTTGTTTTTGCTCTTCTAAGCTATTAACTGGTATAAACAACTCACCAGCATCTTTATTATTGCTAGGCATTAGAGATTCGGCTCGTTTTTTATCGCTCTCCTCTTTTCTTTTCCTAGACTGAAGTATCATCCATCCATCGAAAGCAATATCATCGTTTATAACTTCTTCTGTTGGTGGGTCAACAGACTCATGAACACTATCATAAAATCTAGACCAAGAAATTAAAACGACTTGTTCATTAGTCAGCTCATTAGCTGATCTATCAAACAAGCCGTCTACAGTTTTAGAAGCACCCCAAACAGTTTTCCATTCATGACTCTTTGCCACTTCCCTTATTGTTGTTTCCTGTAAAGACTTATCATTAAATGCAGAAACCAATCTTTGTATATTTATTCTATCTTTTACTGAATGCGAATTATCTATATAAGATGATTTTTCAAGCAAAAAAGCTAATTTAAAATAGTTGGCTGTATATTCACAAGTTTTGTCGTAGAACTCGTTTTTTTTTAACAGTAAAGAAGAAAGCTTATCGTTAAAACAATCTATGTTATACTTGATGTGCTTGGTTCGCTCTTTAATAGCAAATCCTAAGTAATAATCAACCTTAGCCTGTTCTATTTTTTTTACCAATGAAGATATTTCATTTTCGTGTTCTTCAGTCCAAGAACCATTTTTTAACAAAAACTCTTCAGCAGATTCTACCGTAAAGCAGTCGCTATAAAAACAGTCTTCGTAAATCTTCTCAGCCAAGAAATCCGCTAAGATTTTATCTTCTAGCCGAAAAGGTTTAACGAAGACTGTTTGGTTTTCAACCTCAAGAATGACTACTCCTGAAAGTAATCTATTGATATAATTCATTCCTTTGATGTCCTAGAGTGTTTATATTAGAAGTGGTTTTTCCAGTAGTTTGCACTTCCGATATGTCCAAGCAATGGGTCGCCAGAGTGGAGAACAACAAAGTCGTTTGATGTGGTAAAGCTATATGCAATTGTAGCATTACCACCACCAGTGTCATTACCACCATAAGTAACAGTAGTTACTTTATTTTTATTACCGAGGCTGATCACAGTGCTATCATCTAAAACGAATTGGATAGAGTGATCACTAAGGTTCTTCGCGTTTCCACTAGCTGTTATATTGTCTCCGCCAGCCGCTGTTATCTCGATATCGGTAGTAACGTCAACAGGGAAAGACACGTATCTGTTATAAGGCAGTTTTTGACCTAAAGTATTAGTTTGTTCTCTACCAAGGTCTACGCTAACAGAAACACTGTTTAGATAAACACCACTATCAATATTTACATAACCACAGTTTGTAGAAAGACCGCCGCCAGAACCTGGAATTCCAGAACCAGTGCTTGTTACACCTGGAATAAAATTAGGAACGACTGTTCTGAAAGTCTTGCCGCCATATGTCATTCCTGTAGAGCCAGTAACAAAATTCTGTCTACGTAGAACGCTACCATTAGGAGACGCTGGAGAGTCGTTGCCAAATATTGTTCCAAACGCAGAAACGACAATACCGCTGTTTGTAAGAACGCCGTTTTGAGAGCCACCAAGCCATTGCTTGTCGTTACCAACGAAAGTGGTTGATTCTGTAAAGTTTCCGTCTGTTGCGAGACTGTATGATACTGAGCTGACATACATTCCGCTAGAATAAAGTTCTGCAACAGCAGAGTCGCCAGCATTTACAGCCGTATCTGAAGTTAAACCTACAACAGCTCTAACATCCGCTCTGGCGTCGGCTCTGCCAACCAAAGTTGGGTTAATAGAAGTTGACGTTCCCAAGTGATATATTAGGCTATAGCCATCAAGAACCTTTTCAAAGGTAATTTCGATGTCCGGAACTTCTTCATAATTTTCATATAGAGAAAGTTGAGCAAGTTCAAATATTTTCTCTAGATTGAAGTTTGTCGTAATACCGCAAGACTGTAGTCCGTGAACAATGGTCATATTTCCACTACCAGTAATCACGGAATCGCCAGCCCCCCAACTATCCTGCACTGTGGATGCACCCATATCTCCGACAGCCACTGCCTGAGTAGCGTATATCACTCTTTTGTTATTGCTTGTGCTTGAAAATGGCATATTAATCTCCAATTATTGTGGTGAATTGTATAATTTTATACTCCAAACAGAATACACTCGGTAGTTATTTTGACTGCACCAACATGTACGTCTGGAGTTAATGAGTATATTGAATCAAATCGTGAATTTATTATTCTTATATCTGCGCCTGGGAAATTAGTCACCAATTGTGGATACGTCATTGCTCCACTGACTGGAACGCCTCTATAATCTATTGGAAATGCAGACCCAGAAGACACAAGGTTTAAATCATAAGATTTTACAACCTTTTGATTTTGCATTGTTACAATATCTACCAAGTTGTCTCTAGTGTACGAATCTTCAGCAACACAGTATAAAATAAAGTCAGTAAATATTGTTTGTCCGCCGCCTAGCTGAAATGGCTTCATTGATCTAACATTTGATGTTTCAATACCAATAATCGGTAGTTGATATCTATTGTCAGATAATACGCTATTCTCGCCACTATTATTTATTTCAGACCTTTTTTGTATCTCTTTAAACCAATTCAATCCATTGGCTTGGCATACATTAACAAGTTTGTAGCTATAACGACATCCAACGTTACTAGCTGTACTTATCGGTGAATTAAAAATAACCCTACCTAAATAATGATTTATGTAGTGCGAGTATACTCCAGTTTCAGAAGATGGATGAAAACTATTATTAATATATACTCCAGAGACGCCAGGATAAGCGGAGTTGTCGCTAGTATATGCCCCAAGACCACTTTCCCAAACCCAGTTCGATCTTATACCTTCCCAAACCTGGCCGTAGCTGTACCTAGGGTCATTAACTAATTTTAGCTTATGATAAAGGTCTCCATAAACACCAGTGCTAGGCACATCAACATTAATAATGTTGTTTTTTTCCATCAAACCATAATCAAAAAACGATATAAGGTTTTCCCTTATATGATTAGTTAGGGTGCTGTCTCCTATACTGGAAAAACCTTTTAAGAAGCTCATATGGCAATCTCTCTTACTATGAATGCTTTTATTTGAGGTATTGTGCTGTTAATGGCTCTCGTTATGAAATTATCTTCTTCTGTTCCAGAGTGTTCAGGATCTACCATAAATCCAGCACTTCTGACTGGGCCACCCTTATCTGTATATACCATCATGGCTTGATTTGACCGACCCAAACCCTCTTCGTAATAAACATAGAAGTTGCTAATAATAACTTGTGTTCCACGAGTCATTAACCATTCCAACCAATTTATGCTTCCATTTATGCCATAGTTTGTGACCCAATACCCATCACTGATGTACGAGCCATTTTTTATATACTTGTACACATCTGGATTGGGCAGGAGTATTAAAGTAAAGGAGGCTAGTAAATCATCACCCTTGCGGGATTTTGTATACAGTATTTGTATGTTCGACGTTAAGTATTCTACGATTGAATCTACAGCCTCTATAGCCATAGAATCAGTTAAACCAAAATCAGCCTGCAATATTCCACCAAGTAAAGATGATATAGTTTCAGATTTGTTAAGTTCTCCTTTTAATGTCTCTCTGGCGAACATTTCTATGCTTAATATTTTAGACCTAATTATCTGGTCAACCTTCTGAGCTAATGCAAAAAATATATTACCTTTTAACTTATTGGGAGTATCAGTAAAACTTAGTCTAGCTGGCATTAAACTCTTTTCCAATAGCAAATAACGTAATTATTATCCAGCCCATGTATAGCTGGTTCACCAGACTTTTCAAATCTCCACTCTTCGTGACCAGTTTTGGCTGTTTGTATTATCAAAAAAGAACTTTTATTTATTTTGGATATATCTGAATATTTTCCTATAGTCATGATTGATCCATCTGGAAGGTTTATATTCGATATCTTTTTGAAATCTTTTTGGGTCCAGTAAACTCTAAGCGTTATATTTTCTGTAACCTCGACAGTTTTAAAGGACTGACCAGACCTACCAAATGAATTGTCTGGAGATATTTGCTGAAGATTCATTACCTTCTTTTGTTTTGATATAGGAACTTCAGAGTTAATTTCTTGAATTTTATCTGTATGCACGAGTTTACACTGGACTCCAAAACCCGATAAGTCTAACATCATATCGGCAACTTGAGAGTATTTTGAAAACAATCCAGATGGTAAAGTCATGGTCATTAGGCTGATGTATCTCCGCTATAATACCTAACGTCGTCAAGTCTGATATCTAGATAGCCGCTTTGAGCAATTATCGGATCTGTGATATTTACAACAGGAGATATTTTATGATTATTTAATAAAGCTAGCGGACCAATAGAAACGACTCCGCCGCCATTTCTAATCGGATTAGCTTCTATAACCTTCTTTAGTACGTCGTTTGGCATTATAACCTCTTATCTAAAATAGCCATTAACATAATCATACGATCTGTTTATAGCGTCACTACCTGGTGAATATGGACTCAAGATTGCTTTTCCAACAGAGCTTGATCCAACCTTTAAATTAAACTTAAATTCTTCGTATTTTTTACAAGCGTCTTCATAAAGATATTTGATGTTGCCAGCTATAGCTGTCATATCTATACTGCTAGGACCATCAGTCACTCTAACGGAATTCAGTGAGTGAGTTTTCAATTCACTACCAAGTATCACACAAGCCGTTTTTAAAGCAACTAAATTTATAAAACCATCATCCTTATTTGCTGTCACTAACGGAGATGATGGATCTGTGGGGTCTGGTATTAATTTACATTTTTCAACATCTATAATATATGCGTTTTCAAAATCTATTTCTGAACACACAATTCTAGCCGATACAAGTATCGATGTTTCTATTCTTGAATCACTATAAGAATAGTTTGACGGATCTAAGTCATTTATTAGATGACGAACGATTATACCTATTTCTCCGCTCCAGCTCATTAGTCACCTATATTACAGTAAACTTTGAAAGAAGAATGGCTTGACTTATATCTACTAGAGCCAATTTCTATATTAGCTTGTATTTTATATAGTCCAGCTTGATCTAAATCTCCGCTGACAGCATTATATTTAATAATTCCATCAGACCCGTCTGTATAAAACGCCGCACTAACAGTAAGAATAGAACCATCAGGTTTTTCAAAAATTATTTGCAATAAACTTGCGGTGGTTAAATTAACAACAACACCATCATCTTTTATGGTGATTCTAAATTCTGTTCCAATATCATTTACGTGTATTTCGCTTGACATTTTGCTCTCAACTATAATAACAGTAGAATATCATTATTCAGAGTTATATTCAATGTTAAACTATTATTAGTGGTTATTTCTACATTATAAACAGAACCTCTGCTTATATTCATAGAAAATAAATATATCTCAGCGTAGCCGCTTACAAATACAATTACATCCCCATCATCACTGATCGGCATTGATGATATTGGGTGTCCTCCTATCATACTATTATATACTCCAATTAAAATTATTAAATATCGGTTTCGCCTAGCGGGCTAAACCAGTGCCCAAGCAAATAACCCAACACTAAAATTATCGCAGGTGCGTCAAGCCCAGCGTCTTTCATAACCTGACTTACAGTGGAATACTCCCCCCCAATCAAAAACGCCCAGAAATCATAAACCCCTAGAACTATCATAGTGATTAGCATAAGTACCCCAGTTTTACTCATTTATGTCTCCTTATTTGAATTGAACTCTATTAATTTGGTTGACAAATTTTTCGCCAAAATCAATACTTCCGCAGCCTTATCCAAAGGGTTTTGCGAACTTATTGATCTCGCCCCAGTTTCAATTAAAACAAGTACATCTTGTAATTCTTCTTGTGTAAACATTTTACTTTCCTTAAATTTCTTCATTTAATGGTTCTGTAGGATACCTATCGCCCGTTAAAATTATTTTACCATTTTCTACTTTATAAGATACTGGAGGCTGTATCTCACTAGGTTGTATTACTCCAACTGTTGCTAAAAATTGGCCAAAGGCCCCATGTAATTGAAATACTTTCAAATCTCCATGCGGGATTATAGTAGCCAATTCATCTAAAACTTTTTGAGCATCTTCGACTTTATATCCATCAACTTGCCACATCATTTCTTTGCCCATATTATACAATCTAAGCATTTCGGCAGCACATTGATTGCCAAAAGTTAAAATATTTTTAGCTCTTTCTTCATGAAGATTGAGTTGCGCGTTTTGTATTTCAAATAATGACATTTTTTTCTCCAAAATTATGCTAATATTCCAATACTTCTTAGAGCTTTTATCACTTGAGATAAAGTATATCCGTCAAATGTGTCTGTGTCGGTCAATGCAGTGCCACCGCCGCCGACTGTGGTTGCCGCTGCAACTGTTGTTGTTGGCTGCACAATTGGCGTAGCACCCCAAAATGCGATCAGGCTTGTGATCGCCGATCCGATTTTCAGCCCGCGTAATGTCCCGCCACCTGATCCGGCTTGCGTCTCGATTGTGCAAACATTACCGGACCAGCCTAGGCTTAGTCGTTCGTAACTGGTGGCACTCGTGTAGGTATTGTAAATGCCGTAACTGTGAGCCGTTGTGCCGTTTCGCAGTCCTAATTGGCCAACGCCGTCGCGGGCTAAACCTGTATCGCCCGAATCGGTGCCTGTCGATGCTGAAAACTGTATACTGGTAGCCACACCCAAATTATTGAAAATCGTGATGCGGTCACTGTTTGAGTAAAACCTATACGCTCTTATGTTTCCATTGGCGACCACAGAATTGACGCTATTAGCAGCGTTTATTTGCCCAGTAAAACTTTTTGTCCCTGCAATCGTCTGCGTGCCGGTTGTAACCAATCCTCTCGCCGTAGCACTAGCGTCAGGCAGGTTAAACGTGTGCCCAGTTCCACTAGAAACTATATTAAAATCAGTTCCTGTATTTGCTACAGCAAAAGTTTGTGAAGACCCAGTTAATCCATTTAAGCTTGAAATTCCACCCGAAACAGTGTATGATCTATCTTGTGATAAGTCAAAACTTGTTCCGTTTATAGTTATTGTTCTAGATGTAGGAACTTTCAAATCCAATTGTGGTTGTATACCAGAAGTAACGCCGTCTAGATAGTTAAATTCTACATTATCTATTAATCCAGAACCCATTTTAGACACATCTATTCCACTAGAGATCATCGAGTTGATAATTCCGCTATCTCTAACGGCGGCTGAGATAAAAGGTGTTCCGTCATTGTATTCTAGTGATATACTAGAAGTATTAGTAAGAATTCCACCAATAGCGTCTTGAGCGTTTTCATCATTATATGAACTTGGGAACGGCTTGGATTCCCACAGCCTATTTCCAGAATTATATATTAATATATCACCATTGATAGCACCAGTGGCTGATACATTATGCAACTCGTCCAGCTCGAAACCATTTTGAATTTTTACGTATATTCTACCATTATTAATATTTTTACGTACCACGTAACCCAAGAATACCAAGTGGTTTGGCGCATATGGTTTATTGGCAAGCCCATAAACAACTCCGCCAGAAGTTGTTGGAGATAGCCACATGGTGTCGCCAGCAGAAATTGCTGAGTTTGTATTCAACCCATCTAAAAAACCTTCAGTGATAATATATCCAAAATCACCCTGGTTTAAATCTTGTTTCAAAAACCCTATAGTTTTGCTAGAGCCTGACTCTCCACTAGCTATGGAAAGTGATATAGTGGGACTGGTTCCATCAGACCCATTTATATAAACAACTTGACCTTTGTATAAGGTAGAGCCTGTGCTGTTCTTAACATACTGAACAATTTCTTTCGCGTAATTATCAATCCATTCAGTGTTATAATTTAATCCGTCAATTTTTGATAGTATCTGTCCGGCAGAACCACCAGTTGGAAGTATCCCGTATGTATCTATTGACAGAGAGTTGCCAGAATCATTATACGTTAATTGAATTCCAGTTCCTGCAGACAGTAAAGAAGAAACTCTATCATCAACAGCTTCGGAAAAATCTGTTATATCCGCAGATGTATGTAAGTGACCAGAAGCCGCTTTGGAATTTAATTGAGATTGTATAGAGGAAGTTACACCGTCTAAATATCCAAATTCCGTATTATCGACAATCCCAGAGCCTATTTTTAAGGCGTCTACGCCACTATAAATCATTGAGTTTACAATTCCACTATCTCTCACATCCGCAGAAATCGAAGGCAAGTTGTCATTGTAAGATAAACTTATACTTGAAGTGTTAGCGAGTATTGTTCCTACAGAGTCTTGTGCTTGCTCGTCTGTATAACTCGAAGAACTTTGCTTGTTTTCCCAGTACGACCCAGTATAGGTTAATACGTCTCCACTGCTTGGAGAGCTTACTGAAACGTCCGATAATCGAGATATTGCTAAATTACTTTCGCCAGAACCGTCTGTTCTTACAATTCCACTAGCTGGTAGTGTTACGAATACAGAGCTTGATCCAGATAAAACAATTTTTGATCCAGTAGAAGAAGAAAGAATAACTTCTCTAACCAGAGAATTTTGCAAATATCGACCAATACCAACTTCCCAAGCAGACCCGTTTTCTATACAATAGTAGGTGAGATCTCCGCTATTGAATACCGAGGAGAAAGATACATAACCGCTTGGAGTGGTTGTAAAAGATAAATTTCCACTACCAACAGTAGTAGTATTCTGCTTGACTCTATCCTTTAACACAATAGTCATATAATTAACCTCGCTATAAACAGACGCACTTACTATCTGACGTATTTATTTTTATATACTCCAAACGTAAAAAAAATGGGGCAGCAAAATGCTGCCCCATCGTGTCTATCTACGTCATATAGACCTTAGAAGCTACCTAACAGAATTCTACGATTGTCAAGTACGCCAAACCCAAGTTCTGCAAATCCGTACATACCAGCTCTTTGCTGACGATGCATAGATTCATCAGGGAATATAGTAACTTCTTGTTTTACTGGCATAACGAAGCTATCACTAGCATTCAAGTCAAGACCAACAACAAGTTCTACGTCGTTAGGACCAAGTGTACCACTCAGTTGACCAGAATGATACAATTGATATTGCTGGTTTTCACCAAGCTCTACCAATGTGTTCAGGTTAACTCCAAAGATTCTGGATAGACCAGACGCACCATCAGCAGCAGTATACACCTCTCTGCGAGTAGTATCGTCAAGTTGATCAACACCCCAGTTTCTAACGTCTTCAACGCCTTCTGGGCTTAAATACAGGTCGGTCAAAGTTCCCTTCTTCAAGGAAGTTGTATTTCCGCCCGCATTTCTTCGCATAACGATCTTCATCAAGCTGATCAATCTCTTTGTGAACTGACCAATAGCAGCATCTGCATCGTATACCAAGATGTTTCTGTCAACAGCAGCCGCTAGCAATGTATGCCAAGCGTCGTCATTGATCTTAGCAACAAAGCCAGCTTCTAGGACTTGAGCACATCTAGCGATAATATCCCATCTTGCCTCACGAGCATATCTCAACAGATAATCTATCGAGTTAGTGATCGTGTAGGTTGGAATCATCACGTAGTCGCCTTCAACGCTACGCTCAGGAATTCGACCATGACCAGGGTTGGTGAACGCGACGAAATCGGATTCTTCGCCTGGAGCAAGCAGGTCCAAAGGAAACTCTGTGGAGGTTCCAGGGGCCATCACCATTCGCTCAAAAATATTGCCAGTAATATCTCCAGACAAGATACCTTGTCGTAGAGGAAGTTCAATAGCCTTTGCGATTTCTGCTTGAGCCTGAAAAGATTCAGCCTTATTAGATCCGCCAGCTCTTTTTAGAACTTCGATAAATTCTTTGCTTGGTTCTGTTAAAAACGACATATTTATATCTCCTGTTTTTTATTTAATTAAGGAAGGTTGATAGCGACTTTTGCATATCCATCGGCGTCCTTCGTCGAAAGGAACGCTCCAATAGCTACTGCACCAGTACCTTGAGTTGCGGAAATCAAGCCAGTGCCAGCGACATAAGCTGTAGCACCTGCTGTAGGAGTACCAGAAATTTTGTCGGTAACGACCCAACCTTTTCGCAAGATGGTTACTTTTCCACCTTTAACAACCTCGTCTTTGTGCCAGTTGACATGTTGGCGAGTCAGGTCTATATCAACCATATCATTCAAAAGAATGCCAAGCGGAATAGCCCCAGAAGCATTGGCTCTAACTGTGGCCAAAGCAGAAGCGTTGTCCATTGCTGCTCCAGAGCCTTGTGTGCTAACACTCACAACAACGCCTCTTTCAGCAGCCTCATTCATGAAAAAGCTAATGTCTGTATCAAATTCGTGACGATCACCTTTTAGTGCCATTTTTCACCTCTTATTATTTAGATTTTTTTGTTGATTTCAAAACAGAATTGGAAAGCCATTCGACAGCAGACGCAATAGCAGTATTTTCTGACTGTTGATTTCCGCCGTCGTTGATAGAGTCCTCTACATTTTCTACTGAATCTAGCTCAGCAGCATCAGCAACTTCATCTTCGCTATTATCCGAAGCAGATGCTTGAGTAGAGTCACTACCAGACTTAAAATTAATCAAAGAGACAATAGACTCAAAAAGTTCATCCGAAGTGGTTTCAAACTTCGCAACAAGCTCGTCAGCTTTGGCTTCATCAGCACCAGCCTTCGAAAGCTTGTCTTTTCTTTTCATGTTCTTCATGTCCTTTTTCATCATTTCCATTTCTTCTTCGCTCTTCTGCTTTTCTTTCTTAGCAGCTTCAGCGATATCTTCTAGTTCTTTAACTTTTGCTTCAAAAGAAGCAATTGTTTTGTCTTTTTCACCAATTGTTTCTGATAGATCAGAAGAGGCTTTAGAAATAGCTTCTTCCTTTTCTTTAAGCAAATCTCTAACAGACGAAAGCTCAGCCTTAGCTTCTTCAAGTTCTTTCGTTAGTTTAGAAATCTGCTCGGTTATATCTTCAGTCATTTCATTGACCTCCGCAGTTGTTAAAAAATTATTAATACTTATATTTGCTTTAGAATTAAAAGGATCTAAGTCCTTACTAAATATCACACTTCTAGGATTTGCTGGTTTATTTACAAGCCCTTTACCATTAAAATAAAGAGCTTTAAGTAATCTTCCTAGTTTATAACCGTTGTATTCGCCGGTTCCACCATAAGCCCTTAAATGCTTTGTCAAAAATGACGACTCTTCGTTTCTTTCTAAGATTCGATTGTTGCCGTCTTTATCGATAACCGCATAATCAAAGTTGCTAAAAACACATTCCATAGATACTGACCATAAGCCATTATCTATTTCTTCTGTCAAACCTTTTATTCTTTCTCTTTGATCTTGATCTGCCCAAGCTTTGTATATTACAGCACTCGTAATTATGTCAAAGTAGTCTGGAATTTGTTCATCAGAAGCGTCGTCCGGAACAAGGTTTCCTTTTTCATCTAATATCATGGAGCCAGTTATATGACCTATAATATCAGATTGATCGTGCATATAGTTAAAGGGTTTATTTACTGGTGTATGTCTCGCTGCCCATAAATTTTCTTTTATAAAAACGTCATCATTCTTATTCCATCCGGCAGAAACCAGAACAGAAGTAAGATAATAGAGATCGTCTTGTTTGTATTTATCAGAGCCTAGACAAGCGATTGCTGTTTTTATATTTTCTGGCAAAAAATTCTCATCAGAATCTTTTTTCGGGATAATATCACACGAAAATGCTATGCTGTCACTATCTCTAATAACATCACTCAAATTATCTATTATTTCATTTTTGTATATTATCATGTTTTGCCTCATAAGACTAAATACACCAAAACTATTATTTAAGTTATTTTTCTAAAGAAAAAGCGTAAGTAAGGTTGTATATTTGTCTCAATTCTTCTATTGAGGGTGATCTTGAATTGTTTTTCACAAACTCTACCGAGAACTTATTAAACATAATTTTCTGATCATCTGTTAAATTTATATCAGACTTCATAACAGCCATAACTTGCTCTAGCGTTATGTTTGACATTGGTTCTATCTTGCATAAAACCTTAAACTTTATTTCTTCTAATTCGCTTACTTGTGCTCGGCTTAATTCTCTGAGATTTTCTTTGCCGTAGTGAGACAGTAAAGGAGGATTCAATATGTCCGATATTTTCTTTTGAGCATTTGTAGCCCATATCATAACATTAGCTGTTGATGGTTTGCTTTTAGGATTTACAACTCTTTGTTTTCTTGGAGAGGTGTCTTTTTGGAATTTTGGTCTACCATTTGGATTGGCGACTTTTTTAGGGTCTGATAGTCCAGGTTGCTGAAGTATTCCTGGATTACTAGGTTCTATATCTGTTATATCTTTAATGCTAAGCTCGCCTTTTTGCAGAGCAATCTTAGCGTATTCGTATTCTGTATTAGCGTTGTGGAAAGGATCGGCTTTTGGCGGATAGTTTCCTTTATCTCTTTGTTTATACTCCGATTTAATTCTAGAGTTCTCAATATTGTTATCGGCACCAAGCTTTTCTCTTAGCGTCTCAATCGAAATAATATCTCTGTCGGCCAGTTGAATCATGAGGTTTTTCTCTGCGGCTTCGTCAGACAATATCATATAATCAAAATGCAAAACGGCTGGTTCTGGGAAGCCCATAGCTTTCTGTATATGCTCAATCTCTTCGTTCCAGAACTTTTTGAGCAAGTCTCTGCCGTACTCAAGCTGTTCTATTAAAGTCTTTAATGATATGAAGTTATTTGTAAATCCACCGCTTTGACCAGAAGCTCCAGTTAAAGTTGCTGGAATTCCAAGACCTCCATATATACTGCTAAGAACTGGCTGGTATTTTTCATTACCTAAAAATTTATATATCTGCGTATTACTTTCTTTGAAGTCAATCTCTGGACCCCAGACCAGATCCATAGTGCCGCCACCTACATTACTTGCTAATATATTTCTTAATCTATCAATAGCGGCCTTTTGGGGCATTATCTTGTGCTCTAAGCTACCTAGTCTCCACAACCTTATATTAGATATAGCACCGTCAAGAGCGCTCATGTCAGCCAGTTTCATCTTCTCCAACATCACTATATCATCAAGAATCGCATGAATCATAGGCTTAGCCCAGATTTGCCAATCATCTTTCTTATAAAAGAAAGTCAATATCTTGTTAGGATCTAAATCTACATAGTCTTTATCAGAGGATACTGCCTTCTTTATTTGGTCCGGAAGAGACTCGAACGACTTTTTATTACTTTCATCCTTGAATGATGTTTTTAGCTTTGGAGATATTTTCATTCTATAAAGAGGTTTACCATTGAAAGCACCAGCAAGCCCACCTTTAACGGATAGCGATATCGGGTTTAGGAAATCGTATCTAAATGGAATTTCTCTTTTAATGATATCGATTTCGGCGATTTCGATTTCTGACGCTTTAGACATACCCTTTTCTATTTTTTTAGTGATTTTCCCATTTCGCTTGTATATGATAACATTTCCGCATCTATACAAGATGTTTAAAAACCTTTCAGATCGTTCTGTGGCGTTAACTTTGTCCCACCACTTTCTATAGAAGTTTTCTATTTTTTTGTTTGTGTGGTGAATACTGATTCCTTGTGATGCAAAATTGCCCATAAGGTCAATAACGTTTTTGATTATCCCCACCTTATCGTATGCATTCATACACATTTTTATAATATGTTGAACATCGTTACTAGGATCTTCGCTTGGTCTAAATCTATAATAGTCATCTCTTAGCATTTCTGGTCGTACAGAGATATTAGGCTCTATATCTAAATAAGACCTTCTGCTAGCGGTTGCAGACATTATTCCGTCGTAACTATTAATATTGTCAAGCTCTATTTTATCAACCATATTAGATCCCTATTGAATTGTAATCGTAATGTATTTCAATAGTGTTCTATACTCCAAATCTAATAAATGTTTTTTACAGAGTCTGTAAACCATGCAGGACCAATATATTCAACTAAATTATTTTTTGACCCACCGCCGCCTTGAGCAAATCCACCATAACTAAGGTAGGTTTTTGGTTCTGGGGTACGCATTAATGTTCTAGCCGCCATGTTTGCCATTAAAAGAGAAGAATATCTGTCTTTGCGAAGTCTTTTCTTTTTGCCATGACCAGCTTTTATTTCTGGAGTGTCCCATCTATCTCTACCATTAATGCTCTGTGTCACCTCGATCATTGACAATTCAGACTTCAACTCCTCTATTTCCATAACACAGTCTTCAAATGTATCATGGGTTCTATTGTTGTTCTTGTCGTCGATTAAAGATAGTCCGATGCTGATGCTATCAAATCGGGGGAAAATAAGGTTTTTATCTTCAAGATCTTTTCTAAGGCCGTGATTAGCTTCGGAGTACCATTCGTATTTTGCGAACTGGCATAATTCAAGAATATGTAATCCCTTCTCGTCATCAGAGGGCTTCTCTTTATCTTCTTCAATTGTCGGCCATATGGGCAATTCGTCTGAAAGCAACTGAGAGTGGTCATGAAGTGCTTCAGAAACAGATATGCCCCCGCCCTGTGCGTCCATAGCAATATGCACTATAGGAAAGACTTTCATCAAATCTCTTATTTTTCTAGCACAGTAAGAATAGAAGTTGTTCTCTTTGACAACTCCGCTTTTCACCTTTTCTGTATGATCTTTTCGCGTTGTTGTCCAGCAATAGACAAGTCTTCTATGATCTTCTCTAACCTCTAATATAACAATACTAAAATTGTCAACTTCTGAGGCCGGGTCAACACCCATTATATATTTTGAGTTTTTATTGCCAAAAAGAATTGGGTCAAAGAAAACATCTCCAGATGGTGTTTTTACTGGTTTTTGATCTGTTCCAACGCAAGATTCTATTAAACTTCTTTTAAAGAAGCCCTGGCTATCTTTTGTGAAGCAGTTATGGACTGTCGCATTTGGTAATGAGTATGAGTGGTCTTCTTCAACCTCCAAATTATAAACATAACCATTATAATCAATAAGATCTCGTGTTTTAAAATCGTATTTACAAGATTTATCAAACCATATTTTATTTTTTCTTTGGTTAGCTGTAATTTCTTTATTATAAAATACTTTCATGAAGTTGATAAAATCAGACCCAGAAATATTTAATCTCCAAATATCCGCCTGTGACACAACTTTGCCTTTTATAATTGATGTTTTTGGTCTGTTTGGTTTTATAAAAGAGCAGTTTATACCAAAGTATGATAAAACCATCTTTATTTGATTTATTAAGTTTTTATTCGCTAACTGTATTGTGGCAAAATTTTTGCGAATATGACCGTCTCCATTCCAAACACCAATAATAAACCCTTTCATAAAATTTTCATTTGAAAACAGTGTGTCGTGATCTATTAATTTATTATAACAATTACCAGGGCATATATTTTTCAATATATCAGCCAGTATTCTAGAATTAACATTTAAGCTAATAACACTGTCAGCTTTGGAATATATCTTTGGTTTAATATTTAAAGATTTAAAAATAGATTGTGATAAATCATCAACATAATATTGCAAGTCTTTATTAACATGCCCGTCCAATGCAAATCCGCATGTTTTACCGCCAGAACTTATTGAGCCTTCTGATGCGTAATATCCTATTATTTTTCCGAAATCTTCGTTTAACGGAATTATTTTTGGTATACTATTTTTAGGCTTTCTTTTATTATAAACAAGTTGATACACTCCACTAGCGGTAAGTCCAAAATTTAAGGCAATAGAACGTGCTGATTCTCCAGATTTATATCTTTCGATTATATTTTTTCTTTGCTCATTTGTGGTTTTTGATTGCGATGGTATTGGGTAAATACTATCACCAATATCAATATAATCACCAGAGAGATCTGTAGAATTAATAAACTGCTTATTTGTAAGTTCTGAAATTTTTGATAAACTTAAAATATCAATAGTCCCAGCACCTTCAAACTCTTCGCCTTCTTTCCAGAACGGATGGTCTACAGTAAAAGTAAGAGGTTCATAATAACCATAAGAACTAAACTGCGATACTTGACCATGATATGGACGGCATGTTGTTTTTACAACTTTTCTAAATCTACCTTTATGTGTTAATACATAATCGCCGTATTTTATTTCTCCTAAAGATTTTATTCCTTCTTTGGTTATAACAGGAGTTTCATAAACACCACAGGCTGAGAATTCCATTAAATAAATACCATTATGTATAGTAGCTTTACTTCTAGCTATTTGTCCTTCATCCATGAATCCTTTTGGGACTAAGTCTACAGGAATTCTAATTATTGAATAATCTTTCCAATTAAACGAGGCTGGCGGCTCCTCTCCGTTAAATACATCCATTTTTATTCTGTGTAGATCGCCTTTTGTATTAATTATAGTTTTCCATCTTCTCCAATAGGAAGCGAAGTGATTAAAGTCATAATACGCCGTTCCAGACAATATTATTTGATTTCCTATAGTTTTTGATTGGCTTTCGAGACCTTGTATGTTTTCTATAGAAATTCCAAGTTCTTTTGCTAGTTTTTCTTTAGCCATTCGCTTGACATTTTCTGCTGGCGACGCGGAAACGGCGGCAAAACCAGCAATGACGTTTTCAAATATATCGAGGTTCATGGAATTGTGTTGAACAAACCCATTGGCGATAAAGGAGTGAGTTTCTGGCATGTGGAAATCATACAAATGCTCCTTTTGATCTAGTTTAGTTATAGATTTTACTCTAATGACCGGCCTAGATTCTTTTTGAAATTTTTCAAAAGCCGCTATACATTCAGATTCTGAGTCGTATGTTCCTATATGTTTGTTTTTATTTCCTAAACTTGTAGCTACTGTATATCTTTCGCCATTTTTTCTTATTTGTGGTTTTTTAAGTAAAAAATCTACATTATTAAATTTATCTTCCCACTTAATTACATCAAGAAGTTTATAAATTTTGTATGCATTTTCACCACGACAAGAAAGCATATAATTAGCTCTATTAGATAACCTGCTTTTATTTCTTGTTGTTACAGAACTTATTATTCCAAATTTTAACAACAATATCTGCAACACCTCAATAAGTCTTTTGGAAGAGCTATAATAACAAACCCCAACTCTTGTTTTATTTTTATCAACATAATTGAAAGCTGTTCCATCACCCTCGTATAAACCGCTTAAAAATTGAATAACGGCAGATCTTGGTGATTGCAAGATTTTATCTGGTATTGTTTTATCACAAGCTGTAGCATATTTTAAACCAAATTGATACAAATCGTCTCTAAATTTCGTGTCTGAATATTTAATTTCCCAAGATTTTTTACAACTAAAACCTCTTTTATCTTCATACGCTTCTTTATAAACCTCTTTCCACTCGAATTGTGGAAACCTATTTTTAATCTTGTCTATTAGCCTAATATCAGTATTTTTTACTGAGATATAGTTTCTGTTTGTAACAGTCCCTTCGGAAACTAAAATGCCCATTAACCAAGCTAGATTATCATCTAATGTGGTGTCGTTGTTTGTTATAAAGTTTGATGGGAAATAATCATTAATATCTAAAAGAAGATTATCCTCTACTGTCAAGTCCTTTGCCAATTTCCATCCGCTGGTTGTCATAACTTTATGTATAGAAGAACATGCAAAGCCGTAACCATTTGCTGTTTCTACTTGATAAACGTCAACTAAAGGCGTTTTAAATATTTTATTCGGAGTCTCAAAAGAATTTTCAATGTTCAACAAGTCATATGCATTACCATTAAGGTAATCTTTTATCTCTATAAGACCTATATCTGTCTGTATTATTGATGAACTTCTGAGGCAGGCAAACTCATCTGCCACGATATCATTTGCTCTTTGACCCCTAATCTTGCTTCCATCTCCTATCGGAAGTGCAACCACTGTGCTGTTATTCAGCGTCATCTTGCACATATCGACATCTCTACGAGGCCCACTATTGTCATCACAAAGATCTCTCAATATTGGGGCGTTTTTCCAAATATTTTCCATATAATCGTGTAAATACCTACTCTGTCTGAATGCTGAACCAACAACAACTATCTTTCTGTTTGGTATGAGTAATGCTCTCAATAAACAATAAACAGAAAGTAAAAATGTGTTGTGAGTGACAATATAGTCTTTGGTAATATACGTGCTATCTGGACTATCGACAGATATGCACTGCATATCGTCATAGCGTTCTGTGGGAGTTATTTCAATGATTGCATTATATTTACCACGCCCGGTCTCTGTCTTTTTTAGATTTTTAAGCTTTCTTGGTAGTTTAAAAACGGGCTTCGCTGTGTTTATGTAAATTCTGAATTGTTTTTTTCTAACGCATTCTTTTCCAGAAGGGTTTTTAAATGTTTGACCTTGTCTGTTCTCATGGGATTTTATGCAGGCAATACCAAGACTTCTTAATACGTCGATTAAATCGTCTACAAGCCCCTCAGAGAGGTTTGAAAATTCTATATGTCCATCCTTAGTGCAATGACCGTCAGTGTCCAGAAGGCCCCTAACGAGATCCATACGCTGCTCTATAGACGCCGTTTTGTATACTTCTGGAATAAACTTCTGCTCGCAGTTGACATTTAAGCCGTTTTCACATAATAATGCTGTAAATGAATTCCTATGTTTATGGCTACATTTATAATAGTCATAAGATGTATCTTTATCGACAATTGTATAGTTATTACAAGAAACGTCCTTTTCTATTTTGAAGTTTGGTAGCCTCTTTCTAAATTCATCAACTATAAATTGATCGTCTGTAGCAATTTTAGGCGTTGCTGTTGTCAATGACCCATTACCCAATAGGCATCCAAGCAAATATGAGTCTAAAGGAAGAGTCGCTTCCGGATAATCTATAGGGTCTAAAAGAGGAACCTTGTATTTAAAGGTGTATTTATTATTATTACATCTATGAACAACACCAGATTCATACATCTCTTTTGTAGATAATACTTTCTCTGATGACCCTTTCTTTACTGTCCATAAATGGTCTTCGCAGCAATCGATAGTTCTACCATCATAAAATTTTATATTCCAAAGTTGTTTCTTGCCTTGTGGGTAAACACCAACTATATTATAAAGCTTTCCGCTTCTAGAGTAAACTCTGTCGCCAACTTTAAGGCTGCCCATAGTTCTCCAACCAAATTCTGTAAGTACGGGATTGTAGAGCCACTCCGCCTTACCCAAACCCCTCGACCCGACTAGCATAGGGAATTTGCGTGACCACATCTCTTTAAGCATCATCGCTTGCATCGGAAGTATATCTATGTTCAGTACGTGGCGACATATAAAGCAAAAATACTCTGGGTTCATTAAGAGCCAAGCGAACTTCATATGAAATTCGTCTGGATCATCCGTTCTTAGTATTTCGAATGGATTTATGATTTCAGAGTTTTTTACATTTATATTTAACCAAGCATCATTTAGCTGGCCGATTATTTCTTTTGATAATTTTTCTGACATAGTTATATTCTCTTTTTGTTAATACTTTATCGGCGAATCCATACTCAACAGCCTCTTCAGGTGTCATATACCAATCGCCTATTTTATCTATTTTGCTTTTTATGAATGACTTGACGGCATTGATACCCTCCCCTTTAAAATAAGGGCCGTTCATACATCTTTGAGAATAAATATCAAGCATCTTGTCTTCTAGTTTTTTGTAATAATCCATTGTGCTAACGGCTGTTTTATGATCTCCTAATACAGAACACGTACCAGCATGTATCATAAACGAACAATTAGGCATTAAAAATCTTTTCTTACTAGCCTGCATAATTATAGTACCAATTGAGTAGACAGACCCGTGACCAATTATGGTTATTGGACAATTAGAGTATAAAATGTTATCATAAATAGACATTCCGTCATCCCAGTCGCCACCTATTGTATGTAAATGAATAATAATTTCATCTTTACGATGCCTTTCTAATTCGTGCAGATCTTTATAAAAATTAGTCGCCGCTACATAATCTATATCATTAGCGTCTTCTAATTCGCTATTCCCCGACAGGTATATTTCCCGCATGTTTTTTCTCCAAATTTGCCATAAGGCTATAAGCAAATTCTTCAGCCTCTACCTTGTTATTGCAAAATATGAATGGTATACCGAAAGTTTCTTCTGCGACAGAAATTAGTTTTCTAAGTCCTCTACCAGTAAGTTTTATTTTCTTCTTTACTGCTGGAAGAACGCCAAGGTTGTTAGGAAATTGATAAACATCACCTTCTGAAAACTCGCAGATTATATAGCCGTACTTAAATTCCTTCATTTTTTCCAACTCTCTATAAAACCTCTCTTTATCTTTCTTCTGCCCTAAATTCACAGCCAATTCAAAAGGAGTGGCTTTTCTATCTATAGTTAGCAAGTCTTTCAGTGTTGGAGTCGTATAATCGCCAACTTTCAAACCAATGGATTGTACCTCTACATCTGGATAAAATATGAAGTCCCAAGGGCGTTTTTCTCGTGTGTCACATATTATTTTCATTTTTTTTCACAATCTGCATAAAGAGGGGTGCGTACAAATGTTCCATGTTTTTTATAGAATCATGGCATTTTCTACACAAAGTAATCAGGTTGAAAGACTCGAATCTTAGTGAACTAGCCTTACTCCATGTTTGAATATGATGAACGTTTAGTGGCTTTCTTCTATTGCAATCTGGCATTTGGCATCTATACTTGTCTCTTTTCAAGACTTGTTCTCTAGCTCTTTTATAAACTGGGTCTTCATAATTGCGAGTCATTTTGCACCATCTCTTTCACCATATCTTCAAAACTACATTTTGGCGACCAATTTAGCTTTTCTTTTGCTTTCTTACAACTTCCTCTAAGATATTCAACCTCGCAAGGTCTGTAAAACTGAGGGTCTATATAAACCAAGTGCTTCCAGCTTGATATGCCAGCACAGGCAAAGGCGGCGTCTAAAAAGTCTCTAATCGTTCTTGTTTTTTCTGTGCATATTACGTAATCATCAGGGGCGTCTTGTTGTAACATTAGCCACGCGGCCTCCATATAGTCTGGGGCGTACCCCCAATCTCTAGCTGCGTCTAAATTACCAAGCCTTAGTTTTGGAAAACTGTATTGTATGCCAGAGGCATATATGGATTCTCCATCTTTACAGATGTCGGATATATCGTTCGCCTTCAGGTTATTACTATTCAACCATCGTAAATAAGATCCGATCCACTTGGTTATCTTTCTTGTGACAAACTCTTCGCCTCTTCTTGGCCCTTCATGATTGAATAAGATACCACAACTAGCGTGAAGCTTGTGGGCTTGCCTGTATATCCGAACAGTATGATGCGCCGCCAATTTGGCGACTGCATATGGAGATTGAGGCATGAACCTAGTCTCTTCGTCTTGGTATTTGACAATTTTACTTCTAAGTTCTAAACTACCAATTTTAGTAATGCCAAATGAATCGCCACTATATAGCGGAAAATCTTTTGAATCTAAATACTGTACTTTTGTATTATAGTTAGATCCAAACATCTCACTAGAACTAGCTTGATAAAACCTAATATGATGCAAATTATTATCAACTATCGACTGCAATATATTTATCACAGACTTGCCCGTCATATCAAATGTCAAATGAGGTTGGTTGAAAGAGGTGGCAACGTGACTCTGGGCTGCAAAGTTATAGAATTCATCCACGTCTTTATTTTGCATTAAAAGGGAAGTAATACTATGGCTATCAGTCACATCACCTTCAACAACCCTAAAATTTCGATTATTTAATAGGTGGGATATTCTATCAGTATTTTTGTTTGACGTTCTTCTGGTTATTCCTATTACTTCATATCCTTTTGATAATAATAAGTCGGACATATGAGAACCATCTTGTCCGCTGACTCCAGTTATAATAGCTTTTGGCATTTTTTAATCCTATAAATTTGCGGGAATTACTCTTCAGTTAGAAAAACAGTTTCAGAATTTAATAATGGTTGATCTAATGTTCCATCGTCATATTTATGATAATCAGAAAGGCGGGCTTTTTCATTTTCCATAGCAAATCTCATTTTCTCTAAATACTTACCTTGCTCTTCAAAAAATTCGGGATCTCTTAATATTTTATCTATAAGTCCGGCAAGAGTTGTTTTATTATTCTCTAGCTTTTGAATTCTTTGCTCTCTGGTCGCTTTAAGATTTTTAAATGCACTTTCTTTTTTACTGTATAAGTCCTTGTATTCTCTTGAAAGCGATTCTTTAGCGGCCCGCATACTTGCGATTTGTCTTTCAACACTAAAAATTTGTTCTCTATCTTGGTCAGCCTGGGGCCTTCTCTTTAGAGTATTCAATTCTTCTTCTAAATTCTTAACCCTAATCTCAGAATCTCGCTGCTCTCTAAGGGCGCGGTTCATTAATATTTCAAGCTTAATTGTATCTACAATTTGTAGTTCTTCGGTTTTCATCACATCTTTGCGAAACTGAGCAACAATCTCTTTCCAGTGATGCAAAAACAATTCAAGTTCGTCTTCGCTAAATTGTAGTTTTAATTCTTTCCAATATGGGCGGGATTTTAAATCATACTCGGCTTGAACAACAAGTGCTTTTGCTTTATTGTCTGTTTTCCCGATTCTTCTAAGATATTTAATTACTGGATCTATATCTCGATCTAACTGCCTAGCAATTTCTTCTGGAGTAAATTTTTCGGCATTTTCTTCGATAAAAATCCATTCTTCTCTTGATAATCTACCAGTTTTCACCTAAAATCTCCTTTACCTTGTCGAATAATGCTCGTTTTCTATAATGAGTAATAGAAACACCATTCGCAGCTCTTAGAAAATCATTTCTCATTTCTGGAGGCAGCTCGCCTAAAACTTTTTCTACTGCTTCTGACGATGAAAGGTTGTCGTTAAAATCGTCGTGATAGTACATTAAAGAAAGAAAGTCTGGTGAGTCTTCTTTTATAGAGTTAAAACTCCGCAAGTCCATCAAATTCTTTTTATTCTCATTTAATTTGGTGTGGCTCTTATTGTCTTCTGGAATGTTTTGTCTATAATATTTATTTCTTCTTAAAGTTTTTAACCTATTACTTAGGTGTTTTGCGATAAAATTCTCTAGTGGGCGAGACGGGTCGTAATTCTCAAGTGCTTCCAAGCATATCAAATACGACTCTTGTTCAATATCATCAGTCTCAAAATAGGCGAATTTATATTTTGGGGCAATTCTTTGAATCACCCTCTGTATTACTTCTAATTGTTCTTGTGTTGGTTGCATATGATTTTTCTATTAATGTTTCTATAGATATTTCTTTATCCGGCAAATTTAATTCTTTAGCAATACTAATCATTAGGCCGGATTCTTCCACAATTAACATAAATAATTCCCTTTAAATAATATATTATACCCCAGGAGATATAAATTATGATGCAAATAAAGATAAATGGCGTGCCCGGAGCTGGAAAGTTTGCCCTTGTTGACAGTGAAGATTTCTTTTTACTGTCTCAACACAGTTGGTATTTCCGAGAAGGTTATGCAGTCTCAAAAATAAGAGACAAAGAAGTGCGAATGCATAGAATGGTAATGCAAGAAACAGACCCCGATGTAATTGTGGACCATATCAATCGTAACAGATTGGACAATAGAAGATCCAACCTCAGAAGATACAATGCGGTTCAAAACGCTAACAACAGATCGGACAATGTTAAATTGAGCTGTTTCGGTGAAGAAAAAACAATTGCCGAATGGAGCCGCGACCCAAGATGTAGGGTCTCATACACAGTTTTGCGTGCAAGAGTATATAGAGGAATTCCAACTTGGGCGGCAATTCTAGCTCCAAAGTATTAAAGAGTTTCGTGAAGTTGCAAGTTGCAAGTTGCGTGTGGGTTGTATAGCGGTGTAGTAGGGGCGATACAGTTTTGGAGAGTTTGAGGGATTGTGTGATAACCCCCCCGCCGCAAAAACAAAAAAAAATCGGCCTGCCATTTTGGCAGTAAAACCCCCCCGTAGGGGGGAGTCGCCATGCCATTTTGACACCCGCCAATCTGGCAGCCACCGCTGTGGTGGCTGCCTTTTTGGCATCTCAGAGAATTCTCATTCCTGAGAGGGGATGTAGGTAAACCCGACAAACTTGAAGTTTTCAGTTGCGAACCGGTGCCTCTCGGTCAATGCTCCCAGGATACCCCTGAACGAGTCTTCCCCGATCAAGACGTTATTGAAGTTGGCGGAAACTTCCCCATTCTTCGGGTAGACAATACCGACGCAGCGAACGGGTGACTCGCCGTTGAAGACGGCAACCATAGTAACGCTTCCAGCTTCGTTGGTGTTGATTGTCACCAGGGGGTGACCCTCCCGACTATAAACGGTATGATCCGTGTTTGGTTCATAAACAAAGTCCATCATTTTACCCTCTTTTCTAAAAAAGACTTACCCCGCAAGCGAATTTGCTTGCGTGTCAGGATTCTACGATACCTTTTCGGCAATTGCAATCCCAGTCTTTAAAGAATTCTGAAAAGAATTCCAGAAAAACACGAAAACAGCGAAAAACACTCGGAAAATCACGTTTTTTTTTTTTTTTTGCAGGGACTCGCAGGGACTCGCAGGGACTCGCAGGGACTCGCAGGGACTCGCAGGGACTCGCAGGGACTCGCAGGG
>JACCDP010061208.1_pt1 | contig 90348 bp, 79 predicted proteins | sample 7445841 | NCBI WGS metagenome assembly JACCDP01 (sample SAMN15323441, study PRJNA562643) | freshwater metagenome | isolation source: river surface water | place: USA:Blue River Watershed | collected 2017-08-17
CCCAAGGCTTACAAGGAGTCCAAGGGACTCAGGGCTTACAAGGAACTCAGGGAACCCAAGGCTTACAAGGAGTCCAGGGGACTCAGGGCTTACAAGGAGTCCAGGGGATTCAGGGCTTACAAGGAGTTCAAGGAACCCAAGGAATCCAGGGTCTACAGGGGGATCAAGGAATCCAGGGTATTCAAGGATTATTAGGACTACAGGGGGTCCAAGGTGTTGAAGGTACAAGTATAGCCCTTGTAGCAAGCCTGGTAACTGCACTATCATAAAATATGAAAACTCTATCCACCAGTTACTCTTTTAATGCTGCGGCAAAAACGATCACTTTTTCTAGCCAGATTCCCCCTTCACTGGAAAGTATACTAACAGTTGTTAATTATTCGACAAATACCCTAATGTTCCAGCCCCAGGGGGGCATGTTACTTGGTGGAACTTGGGCAACCCCAGTGCTTACTTTGTTGTGTGACACAACTGGGATGTCAAATAGTGATAGATTATTGATATACTTTGACGATTCATTAAACACCACAGCTATTAGCGCATCTACGCTGCCTTTACCTACTGGGGCTTCAACATCCGCCCTACAGACATCAGGCAATAGCACCCTAACTGGTATTTCGGACAAACTCCCTGGTCAATTAAATAATAAAATTCCAGTAATACCGGCAAATGTGAATGATTCGGTCTCTGATAATATAAACGATTTATCTGGATTCACAACAAATATAACTGGAGACAATATATTTCAGATAGATGGTGAGTCATCAATTACTCCATCATATGCTGTTTTTTCTCTAGACCCCCTAACACAAGGAGTAGAAAATTCGGTTACATATAACGCCACTTTTAAAGTGCCATTTCATGCTGCTTTGGGTATATCCCTTTCTCAACGTGTAGTAGGTCAGGAGTTTTCAGTAGAACATGTTTCTAACGAAACTGCTATTGCGCCATTCACACCTGTTAGCATAAGTTCGATATCCCAAACAACAACAACTCTTTCTGCGACAACTTCTACTAATCACAATTTGGTTGTGGGGCAATCTATAAGCATTATGGGAGTTACGAATGACTCCCGGCTTAACTATCCATCTTTAGTTGTTGCCAGTATCCCATCTTCCAATCAATTTACTGCAACTGCTGGCCCTTCTGGCACAATACCCTCCCTAACTGTTGGTCCCTTTACTAACGTGGGAACTGTCTATTCTCGCTCCAGGTTAGGTGGGGCAAAAAATGGAATATCGATGATATTTGAAAACACAACTGCAACTAACGCTAGTTACTATGCTCGTGCAAATTCAGGAGATGCGTTACCTGGATCATCGACTGCTAACTATATTGCAAACCATTCAACTATTATGGGTACTACAGCAAGCGTTGCTCCCATTTCTGCTGCTGGAGTTTATGGTTTCCAACCATCCAATAATTATGATTTTATTATAGATCCATTTTCATGTTTAATTGGCGATAGAGTTATAGACATTGCTTCAGCTGTTAATAATACAAGATTACTCCGTAATCAATTAGTTCCAGATCCTACAAAACCCTATTATTTAAGAATAAGAGGGTCATGTAATTCCAGCCTTACTGTTCCAATTGCCAAAATAGTAAGCGCATCAAAGTCTGGAACTACAACAGCTACAATAAATACCGACGTTGCCCATAACCTTACAACAGGAGATTATGTTAATATTTACGGAATTAGAGACACTACAAACTTTGGCAATAGGACAGCAGCAACAGTTGTTTCCTCTGTTGTGTCATCTACTTCTTTTACCATAGTAATTCCAACGACCGCAACAGCCACCTCCTATGGCGGGTATGTCTCACGGGTCAATGGTAGTGTTACGCAACAGGGTGCAGTTACAATGGTGGCCCAGTCAGTATCCAGAACTAGTAACCTAGTTACTGTAATTGGTTCGGCGGCTTGGTCTGGTTTTGTTATTGGTGATTATGTAAATCTTCATGGGGTTTACGATACCTCTGGAGTCTACTTAAACCTAGATGGTCCATATAGGGTATATAATATATCTACCACTACCTTAGTTCTACAACCAATAGGCAGTGCTCCTACAGGGGCGGATATTACCTCTACTAACTGTGGTGGTTCTGTCATAAAAAGAACCGATCTCAGACTACATTATTATCGCGCACATGAGTACCAAAGACTCGCAGTGGAGAGTTATGGGGGGGGGTATGCAAGAGGTGACTATAATGCTGGCCAGAGTGTTATAGTTTCCAACATAGCCCAAGGTAACATTACTACCTTTGCTAACGCTGCCCCCCTAGTAATTCAGCCCAATGGTTCAACGAGTAGGGCTTTAGTGGCGGGACTTGCTGGACCAACAACCAACACTGACTACAGTGCTCAAGCTTGGGCAGCAGTATCTGGTTCTGGTGCTGTAATTGCAAACGCTCAGGGTTTAGGTGGAGCTGCTACGTTTGACGTAAACCTGACCGCATGGACTGCAGGCGCATCAACGGGACTTGATGTTTACCTGCAAGAATCCCCAGATAACGGAACAACATATTATGACATCTGGCAATGTGAAACTCTTACTGCAGTTGGCAGGGTAAGAATTCCCGCAATTCCTATAAATGGAAGACGTAGAATGCGTTGGGTGAACAGGGGTGGAGCTGCTACAACAGCTACGGTTACTGTTACCGCAATGGACGTATCAACCACTCCTGCGAAACAGGTTCAATGGTTTGATAGAACTATTGGGGTAGGGTCGGGGACTGCGGTTTTAGATACAAACTCTGCTGCTTATGATATTTCAGGTACTAAACTAATAACTGTAGTTATGTTTGCTGGTACTGCAACTGCAATTGGAACATTCCAGCCATGGATGAGTCTAGATGGAACAAACTGGTATGTGGCAGGTGCTGCTACTAATATCGCTTCCACTTCCGCTAACTCCACCGTGCTACCAATAACTTCTGGTATGGTGGGTAAATTCATAAGGGTAACATGCACTAATGCTGGAACTAGCCAAGTAATAAACGCTATTCATATATATGGGACAAACTAATGGCTTATATTGTGTATGCCCCTGTTGAAGAAGATTCAACAAGTATGTGCTTTTTGGCTAGTTTTGAAAGTGAGGATGAGGCCCTTGAATATGTTTCAGGGTCTGAAATGACTGTAGAGAAACAAATCATGTGCGGGTCTACAATTGTATATTCTCCAACTTTAGGTAACATAGTTTAAAGTTTTAAAAAGACTTACACACCATGGCTAACGATCCTCGTTTCCTTTCTGCTCAGGACTTAGCATCTCTGAGAAAGTCTTACAATAGATCAAAACTAGCACCTGGACTCAATGAATCCCCTACTCCCAGAAGAAGAACAAATGGAAACCCCCCAGTTTCCCCAAATTACCCCTCCCCTGGATACAGAACAGGAGGTTGTTCAGCTTGTAGTAGAAGAGGTCGCATCTGAGCCCAAAGAAAAGATTAGGGCCAAGACAAATATCAATAAAAAGACCCTCTCTAAGTCTGATCGCAAACCACCCGAGGTATCTGGAGTCTTTTTGAGCGATGAGGACAGAAGGATGCTAAGGAAAATGAATCAAATCATGATCGATAAACTAGGAATCAGAAAAAATAACTCTTTTAGGGTCTAATGTTATTCAACTCAGACCAAGACCAGCATCTTCTCTCTGAAACCTTGAAAAGGGTGGATAGCATACCAACGGTTGTAAATTCCCTAGATTACATTATAAAACACCACAGTCCCTTTGCCCTGTACATAGCTACGAAAGACAGACAAGATTGCTCTTGGATATTTGATCCCGAAGTAGTCTGCTATATGCTAGGGGGTATCGACTATTACAACAGTGTCTTTGAGTCCATGTTTGTAACCCCACAAGAACAAGAAGTGGGTATAATAATGTTTGTCTTAAGAAAGACAGGGCCCCTTATCTCCTACAGACTTGAAGAGGAGTTATTGATAAACGTCAATAAAGAATTAAAAAGCTATCAATAGCTGATCAGGATAGAATTCCTGGGGTTTCCAAGGATGTGACTCTTTCCTCAAGAGATGTAACTTTGGAAATTAGATCTTTAACTGCCAGGTCCATCAAGCCAACCGCTGAACTAATAGCAAGATTTGATTGCTCAAGTGCAGACACTCTGGTACTAAGACCATTTGCTGTTTCAGTCAGACCTTCTACTTTGCTGCGCGTATCAGCAACAAGTAAACTAATCGATTCATTTGCTGACTTAAGGGCCAGGTCTGCCTCCTGGAGGGACAAGTCCGATTGCTCAAGAGTTGTGGTTTTACTTGAAATCTCACCCGTAGTGACAATTAGGTCTTCGAGTTTATTACGTGTATCGTAGATATCTGTCTGAATGCTTTGCTGGAGGGAGGAAATATCGGTCTCCAACAACTCCAGAGTTACTTCAAGATTGGTAATAGACGTCGAGGTCGCTTCAGACAGAGCTGCTTGGGCAGAGGCAATAGCTGTGGTGAATAATTTAAGATCTCGTAATTTCGCATAAGTTCTATCAGCAAACCTCACATTCACACAGCTATTTTCAGTTGTGGGGTCTACGGATTCAACTAAACCCGCACCCAACTTTAGCCCACTCTTTGTCCCAGTGCCATCTTCGACAAATAAAGTCCCCCCGTCAGTAGGCAGGCCATCTTGAGAAGCAACTTCTCCTGACGTGGAAAACTCTTGACGGGAGACGTTTAAAAGCCCACCCGCGTAGTCCTCGATAAACCTAGATCTGAGATCCGCCATTTACTTTATCTTCTACTAGACCTTAAACTCAATTACGAGTAGTACTTTTTGATCAGACTGTCCTCAAGGTTAAAACTGAAAAAAGAGTACATCTGGGGTGGGATTACCGACGTGGGAGGGGGGTTGTCCCAGAGAACCAACCAATTATTGCAAATTAACAACCTGATCTTAGAGGCGATCCTCCTATTGCTCCAGTCCACAATAGACCCTCTTAGATCAAGAAGTGTGTCGTAATTCTTTCTAAACATCGAGAATTCTTCTGATGGACCCGAGGAGATTGTGGGCTTAAAATCCCTTAAAAGCCTCTCCTGTGTTTGCCCCGATAGATTGCAATTCCTAGCGATTAGTGCCTTGATTTGTGAGTTGTTCCCTAGGTTTACATTTGATAGGTTGTAGCAGTTGGACAAGTTAATATAGCTTAAGTTGGGAGAGTTTGATACAATAAATCCAACTAGTGAAGAATTTGACTCGACATTTATCTTCTCCAAGTGTTCCCTATAGAGATTTGCGTTGAAATGCACAAGGGAGTTTTTCTGTAAATTTATAGACTTAATAAGAGGGTCTACCAGTATATCAGACTCATCTACCCAGTAATCTTCCCAGGTTAATATACTTTGGTTGGTTAGTTTTAGCTCTTCTATAATGGGGTCTCTCACCTTAATACTTAGTTGAAACGAGTCTGACATCTGTTTTGACAAAACAGCCCTGTCTCCAGGGTGGGGATTTATTCTATCTACGTAATTAAAGGAGTCGGAACCACACTTTAGCCCAAAGCTCATGAGCTTGACAGATGAGGATTCAGATTTGAAATAGGTTTTTATTGTGGACATTATTTTTTCCTCCCTCCCGATGTAGCTTTGGGACAAAAATCAAGACCTCCAACTCCCGTGTTACTTGGCTTAAATCTCTTGCATTTTAACATGTTTATACATATCTGGTATAAATGGGGGGAGGACAGAGATGCACAAGTTAACTCAGTATATTCTCTGTTGCTGGACTTTGAGAACTCAATTAATGCAAATTCAGTATTAGAATATTCTGTAATGTCCCCGTTTGTAGAAATGTCAGAGAATAATTTGATGGACGTATCCGTTCCAGACAATATGGGCTCCGATTTTCTACCAGATTGAGGGTTATCTAATAGGGAAAAATAAGAGGGTATCTTGGAATTGATAATATCACCACTTGATGGCAGGTATTCGGAAAAATACCCCAGAGGACGGTCAATAACCAGCCCATTATTAAATGGAGTCAAGCTATAGGACTCGGGGACAAAAGACTTATTAAGTATCCCTACACATCTAGAAGAAGTACTGGTTCTTGAAGAAGTTGCAAGGGGAGTACCAGTAGTACCAGCGGAAACGGGTGTGGTTTCATAAATTTTGTCACAATTAATCCCTCCGAATCTCTTACAAGATGTAACAGGGTCAAAGCTAGACAATAGACTGGTTGGCAATCTGTTGATAAGACTTTGTTCATAGATTTGATCAGTGGAAGATATGAAATTTTTACCGCTGCCTGAGTTTTTTATGTCTATATCCTTAAGTTCTTTATAAAGACTGATATCCCTATCAGTGGGTTTGGATATTGTATTCGCCCTTGAAGACCCACTAAAAGACCCCATGGGGGTTTGCCCCCCGTATACACCATTCGATTCGGAGTATTGGGAGATGTTGCTCAAAATTAGATTTCTCTCAGTTACCTTAATGAATCTGGTTATAAGGCCATTTGCGGAGAAATCTACAATATCTTCAGATACCGGGACCAAGTTGGAGTTTGACAATGCCTGAGCTTGTTCAGGAGTAAGAGAATTTATAACCCCTACCCTATTAGGAAGCCTAGAATTACCTATACCTGGTGATTCTTGGGGAGAGACTTTTGCTAGCTGATTAGAAATAGTAGTAGGGGCATCCGTGAACTGCTTGGAAAGTAGTTCGATCATTGAAGCCGGGGGTTTATTTTGTGCTTGTATAATTGAAGTAATCAACTCGGGGGACTCATAGTAATCCCCAGTCCAGTCCACATTTGTAGCACTCTCCATTAGCTTTATAGTCAGAGAGAAAGATTGTAAAACGTTATTAAATAAGTTGACAACAGTTGGAAGAGTATCATAGGTTCTACCAAAATCAACCTTTGAGTTATCTAGCTGAGAGGAGTTTTTATAGTAGCCTAACTTAGCAGCAAGCCCGCTTATGTTCGCGTATTTTAGAATCCTAGCTAGTTCCCCGCCATAGAATCCGTCAATGATTTGACCTATACCAGAAGTAGGACTGGGGTTATTTAATAGCACAATGAGTTCTTTAAGAGTAAGCCCTACAGACTTATCATAAAGATGATCTATGTATTTTGTGGACTCAATATTGCCCAAGCTGGAGTCTATTAATTTTGTCCATTTTTTCAGAGCAACAGCGGATGTACTACTAATTTCTTCGCATGTAAGGTCTGGGGACGAAAAGACATCCTCAGCATAGTGACCCCTAATGGACTGGCTTATAACTCCATTTAAAAGATTAATGTCATCTTTTTGCTTGATAATAGTGGTCTGACCATTTTGCAACAACAAAGTGATTGACTTAAGAAGGTCTAAGTTATTGTCACCCAGGAGGATACTAAATTTGTTTAACTGATCAGCATCAACAGCATAAGTCAAGCCCATTAACAAAGCAACAAGCCTAGGGTATTTAGCTATTCTTAAATAGGTTTGATCGGATTTGTCTTTCTCAGTGAAATAGAGAATATTTAATAGTGAATCAACGGGTGATTTCTTGTAAAGAAATTCCAAATAGGCATCAACACCCTTGTCCCCGCCAAACTCATAGATTAATTGGGATAATTCGTGCCCTTTAAAGAATGACTTGAGGTCATTAGAGTCCGACATGGGGGCAAACTTAGAAATGAATTCAGGAAAGGTTTTGATCTCAAGGATCTGATTTATTTCTGAGTCCCTAAATCCTAAATAGGAGAGATAAGCAATTAGCTCTGGTGAACTTGAGATGAACTTTTTAGTTTGAATATTTGGCAGATACCCTACACCATTGGTCTTTATGCCCAACGAAGATAGTTCATACTGAACTCCCTCTAGGCACTTGTTTATCTCCTTCATCCATTGCAAAAGTTCAGAAAAAAGTGAAGGAGGAAGGCTGGAGGGGTCTAGTACATTTCTTATATTACTGTATCCAGATTTGAGGAACATAATAGCCCCCGTGAATCCACCAGGATTACCTTTTTCATTTATGTACCTAATAGGGGGGAATGATTTTTGAAATTCTGCAACTTGGTAACTAATAGATCCCAGGGTCTCATAACCAGGTAATTGGCCATATTGAGATAGAGACTTAGAAATTCTTTCTAACTTATCTCCTAAGTACTCACATCTCTTAATGAGAACATCAATGGACTGGTCAATAAAGTCTATTTTATCTTTTGTCTTTTCCTGGATAACAATTGAATAATTGGGCTCGATGCCCCTGCCAAACTTTGAGTAGATGGGATTCAGAGAGATTCTCTCAGTAAGTATATCTACCTCCTTTGGAATAGTCTGGTTGTGCATAAAGGATCTGAGAACCGAGAAATTCTCAAGAAATCTGAGGCCATTTACTGTTTCAGACTGGCCAATAGAGTCAGAAGACTGGGGGAATATAGAATTAAAATCCCCATAGCCATCTTGTTTGAGACCTACTGAAAGCTCCCCAGTACACATGAACTTAAGGAGTTCCATGAATGACGAAACATAGGAAACTGACCCTACAGAGGACCCCTCATACCCACCCATGTAGCCTGAGAGGAGCCTAAGTTCTACTAGTTTCTCGTATATATTTCTTCCCGCCCCTCCAAAACTATTAAGTAGCTGGTCTTTGTCGTCCAACTTTTGATTGAAGGACGGAGAGTAGACATTTATATTTGAGTCAGAGGTAACAGAATTTATAAGCTCAGAGTTTTTTGATATATCTAAATAAACACCATTTAACAAGTTACCATATACATAATTAAAAGACTTTGACTTATCAAACCTCTTTGAGATGTGTAGGTCCCACTCCGAGGCTAAGAATTTATCTTCAGAGGGAGTTACACCTGGCTTCTTAAGGTATACCTGATTCTCGTATACAAGGGAGGGTTCATATGACAACCTGAACACATCCCCGTACTTATCCAATGGCACAAACCCTAATTCAGGCTTATTAAATTGAATAGGGTAGTAGGGCTTGATATTGTTACTACCCTTAGGGTACCAGTATCTAGACCCTGGAAATAGGGTCTGAATGACTCTGCTAGGGTAGTCTAGTGATAATGGGGCGAATCTATTATTACCTTTTGAAGTTCTGTATTCAACTACGCCATTTAAAGAATATTCCTTGTTAATGTATCCATATTCTGGTATAGACGCTAGTAGAACCTTTTTGTATCTTTTTATTAAGTCTAGAAACTGTTGACCGGGGTAGTTATCCCCACTTAGATGACCAATAAGGCCATCAAAAAACACTTCTACATACGTATTTAGATAGCTCTGATTAAGTCCTAATTGAAAAAATGCACTAAATAACTGGTATCTAAATATGCTAGGGTCTACCTCTTCCTGGGCTACAATGCTATTATCCAGTGAATGAAGTATATCTACACCAATGGTATACAAGCTCTCACTTGTAGAGTCTGAGGTATAAAAAACACTTTTTAATTTGGAAGACTTTAGAACATCCTTAAGAGCTGATCCCTCAAAGCCCCGGAGATTTTCTAACTCGACCTCATACATAATAGAAAGACTCTACTAACCCTTAAACTTTTAGTTTAAAGGTTGGAGAAAATTAAATGCTATGCAGAATCAAAAACAGATCAAGAAGGTATCGGTAGTACTAGTTAAATCAAAACAGTCAGAGGCCACGTCTGATATCAATAAAATGACTGTACACCTTGAGAAGATTCTTGAGGAAAACTTAAATGTAGACCTCAAAAGCCGGAACTCAGTAACAGATGCTAGTATTAGATCAGCAGATTTCGTAGTATTCTGTGGCTTTAGCCTGGACAATCTTTCAGCACTATTCCAAACACTATCCGTAGTTGAGCAAACTGAGTCTCCAATTAAAACCCCAATTGTCTTTCTATACGATGAGCCTGGACAATCAGTATATGAAGAAATCGACAGGATTTTGATGAAGGGGATGGACGTTAGGAGGATAAACTCTAAAGTTTTCAAGAATCTGATTGACACCTGGCGCCACCATGATATTGTTGGTATGATTGCCCAAGAGATCAAAACCAGGGAAAATGAGTCATCTTCAGAGCCTGACGGACCTTCTGAGCCTGGCTCAGCTGAGCCCTGATGCCCTGGAGAAGGTTCTTGAACATGATCGCTGGAAGACAGAAGCTATTCTTGAACATGAGTTCAAAATAGAGGAGCTTAGGCAGCAGTATCTTCATGGGAGCATGTCTTCGGAAAGTGGGTCGTACTCCCAGGATGATTTGTCATTTAACCTAGTAAGTTCCTATTCAGAGTGCAATGAATCCCAGGTCTTCAAAGTAGCTAAGACCAAAGTAAAACTGGGAATACTGAAATTGTGTGAAGAGAAATACCCTATAATAGAGGGGTTTTTGTTACAAGATCAGAGGTACAGTAAAATCCCATTAAAAGACAGGGAAGTAGGTGTCATGAAGCCATTGGCTAATGCCATGATCTACATGTCTTGTTGTTCTGAGAGGCTCAAAAGATGGCCCATAGCAAAAGACAAAAGCTCCATACTTCATATTCAAAAAGACCTTGAGACAAAAGCCTTAAAGATTGAGAGCTTAACCTTCCTAGTAGTATATGATGCAGTTTTTTCGTCTTGGAAATACCTGTTTGAAGGTGAGCTAGAATTCAACGATACTGACATTAAGCCCATCCTTGAAAAAGTTTCACTGAGGGTGTCCCTTAAAGAGGAGGTCGAGAAGAGATCAGATATAAAGACCTCCCCACTATTTAAGTCCATCCTTGGGGTTTTTCCTTACATAGACTTGATTAGACTTGAACAGTATTACTACTCCTTATCTGAAAGATTTGTAGACGCAGCGATAAAAACTCTGACTTTACATTTTACACAAAACAGACCGGCTGAATTGGACTCCACGGATCAATACGCTGAATGGTCTGATATTTACATCAGTTATCTCCCTGAGTACAAGGTAAAGTGGAAAAACCAGTTGAAAGAATTAGAGCTAGATAACTGGAACGAGCAAATAGCATGGCACAAGGCATTAACATCATTACCAACAATGAGCCCGTAATTGTCGATGGGGCGAAAGAGCTAATTAGTGAGTATGAGTCTGGTTCGATCTCAAGGGAGGAACTTTACGAGAAATTGCTAGGATTAGAAGTAGTTTATGTTGATAATCAGAAGTTTAAAGATAAGAAAGATGTAGCTAATAGAGATGAGTGACCAAGTCCCTGGGACAAAGAGGGAAGAGGCGGGTCTAAAAATTAAGACTGGTTTCTTTGACAGGTACTTTGCCCTAGGAGTATCGCAAGGGAGTCTTGCTGGTCATAAAGCCGACCCCTACTCATATAGCGGTCTCCCTAGCCTCACTGCTGGGGTTGTATTGCCTCGTCGTGACGACATCCTCCTAGAAGAAGCTGGAGGGGGTCCTAGGGCCATTGAGCAGTATATGAGGCTATTTAATGATAGCCAGACACTTGCTGCTTGGGAGAAGTTAGTAGGAGAAATAATCCAACGCAAATGGGAGGTCTTCCCTGCATCGACTTCAGATAGAGATGAGGAAGTTGCAGAGTTTGTCCGTCAAGCTATTTACCACATGGGGTCTAACACCAGGCAGTCTTATGGAAAGGACATGCTGGTCAGCTCAAACTCAGCGTTTAATAGCTTTGTTCGCGGCATGTGCGAGTCCCTCATTTTAGGGATTTCTATTGGAGAAATTTGTTGGATGAGGCAGGGGGAGTATATTGTACCCTCTGAGGTTAAGATCCGTGATCCTAGGAGATTCCTATTTATTCTGAACGAAGACGGTAGTGTGAGCCCCAGGGTGATTACCATCTCCTCACCAGTGGAAGGAATGCCTATTCCCCTACGTTCCATGATTATCCATAGGCACTGGTCCTATAGTAACTTCATGGATCCCTACGGTACAGGACTGGGGAGGCAGCTATATGCTCTGGTTGAGTTTAGAAGGACTTTGATGAGTTTTTGGCTACAGTATGCTGACAAACATACAACCCCAACCGCAGTAGGTAAGTTCTCTCTTGGTACTCCTGAGGAAGAGGTAAACTCTCTATTTACTGCTATTCAAAGACTTGGCCAAGAAACCGCCATTGTCATCCCCGATGAGATGAGTGTTGATTGGCTGGAGTCAAGTACGGGCAGACCTGAGATCTATTCTGATCTTATTAACTATGTGGATCAACAGATTTCTTTTTTGATTAACGGGGAAACTACTGTTGGACAGGAGACAGGGTCTGTGGGCAGCTTTGCTAGGGACCAGGTCGCAGACTCTGTGAGAATGAGGAAAGCCAAGGCTTTCTCCGAGGAGATTGACGAAACCCTCACATCAACTTTTATCAGGTGGCTAGTAGAACTTAACTACCCTGGGGCACCAATCCCCAGATTTAGAAGGAACTTTGAAGACCTTGAGCAGAGGGAAGATCCCATCAAGGTGGTCCAGATGGTCACTCAGCTCCAGGCTGTGGGGTATGACATTGGCGATCTAGATTGGCTCAGGGACAAACTTGAGATTCCCTCTCTTGCTAAAATGGATATGGCTGCACTTGGTGGCCAGGCTCCCATGGGAGAGGCCGACATTAACAATAGCCTGGTACCCAGTGTTGGCTTGGACTTCTCTGAGTTTGATGAGAAAGGAGACCTCAAAGATAAAACCCAAAAAGATAAACTATCTAAGATTATCTCTGAAAGATTCTCTGGCAAGATGTCAGAGGTTGGCTGGGATCGCATCATGGTTGACCAGACCAATAGTGAGAATGAGATGGATCGCATCAGAGTGGATGAGCACACCTCCCCTGGTGAGATTGTTTACGTCATCAAAAGACTTCTTGAGGAGATTAGGAAACTTATTAAAATCCCTGACAAGTATTCAAAACTAGTATCCGACTCAAGAATGGAACTGGGTGAGTATGAGGGGTATATTAGAAGAGAGGATCCCATGACCCCCGATCAAGTCAGTAGATTGCTTAAAGTGTACCAAAAAGCGTACAAACTAAATAGGGCCTTGGTACACAACGAATACGTCGTAGTTGATCCTGAGGAGACAGGGTATTGGACCCATTTTGCTCCCTATCTGATGACAGAGTCTGATCAATAAAATGCGTTATTAGACGTAGTTTAAAGATAAACAGAGTTTACATATAATCACATGATTACCTATCGGCCCTCGACCCAGTCTCAATTTTGGGTACAAGCATCTCCTTTCTCACACTTTTTCACAAGTTTTTCTGGAATTAAAGATACTGCTGCTACATCACAATATGCAGACGGTGTTAGAGGACGTATCTTCCAGCTCAGGGGACCCAAAACCTTGAGCGAGGCTACGGTATCGTCCCCGTTTGACCCAGATAAGCACTTTGACATTGTGGACTTTTGGAAGTCCTACAACTGCGAGTTTATCACTGTTGTGGTAACCCCGGTAACCTGTGGTGAAGATCCCAAACCCCGTGGCGGGAGAGCTATTGTCATCCCCGACGCTCAGCTCACTAGCCTTAGCTTTGGACAAGCTGATCGTACCTCAGCCCAACCTGCTACTATCGAACTCACGTTCGTAATGAACAACTTCACCTTTAGCTGATAAATGTGGGCGCCAATCTATTCAAAACTAAATACAGGTCATGCATAGGCGAAATAGCCTTAGATGAACTTGAATGTTTAGGAGTAGATTATATTTCAACAGATTGTACAACTGAGAATGTAGCCCCATGTGGCCAGGACTTCCCTGCCCTACTTGAACTCTATCCTGTATTTGACTTAAGCCTGTCTTTAAAAGAGAGTGGCTTTTTGTTTGAATTTCAGGATAGGGTTCTTTTTATTGAAGATGATGGGTACTCTGTAAGTCTACGTCAGGCTAATACGGAAATAATTAATTTTGTTGAGGCTTTTAATCCTGAGAATTGGACCCATATTTGCAAACTTAGACTGGGGACTAAGTACGAGAACCGCACCTTATTTGATCTCGCCACAGGTTACAAACCCTATAGCCCCCAGTTTTTTGCTAAAACTTGGTCTGATCCTGAGTTAAGTTGGTCAGCAGTAGAATATAATTGGTCAAGCTTTTCATACAGAAAACAATTTTTATATAAAGCCGGGGAGAGATTTAGAACTATTAGCTCATGCGAGGAAACTTTGTGCGTTTACCTCGTTACCAAGGACTTAGAGGTAACAGACAGTACTATACAAAAGTATTCTTCATTTATCTCAGACCCCGAGCACTGGGTCAAGGTGATATGTATTGAGACTGGATTTAATACTTGTCTGGGAGATAAACGTAAAAAGCATCCGTTTGATCTTTATGAGAAAGTGAGCCTTGGTTGTGGGTGTAATCAAGTAGAATTACCAATTAGATACGTACCCACCAAACCCCTCCTCAATGATCTTACCTATATAAAGGGTGACATCTGCAAGAGGGAAAATGCACAGGAGCAAGATCAATGCGTATGTCCCTCCATAGCAGGATCACCAGTATTAGGTGAAGTTCTGTCTATTTCTGATACAATTTGTACTATAACTTCAGTGGTTTGGATGAGAGATGGTGTACCAATCGGGTCCCCCCCTGTTGCTGAATTTGAAGGAGAACCTCTATCAGGAAATGCTCCCCTCACAGTTCAATTTACAGATTTGTCTACGGGAGGTCCAACCTCGTGGCAGTGGTATTTTGATGGTGGGTCTGTAGTTCAAAGTACGATTCAAAACCCAGTGTGGATATACGAGTCTCCAGGAACTTATGACGTAAAACTATCAGTTTCTAATGGAAACGGTCAAAACGTTGAGACTAAAATTGCTTATGTAGTTGTAGGAGAACCTCCAGCCCCACCAATATCTACTAAGATAATTGTCATCGGCAACCCTTACTCCAGTCTGGGAATTTCTGACCCGACAGCAGTTCAAATTAACCCAGATCCTAACGGGTGGAGTGGTGATATTTATGGGGTTCAAACCGTAATATATTCGCCCAATGTAGCAGAGTCCGGTCCAGCAATTCCTGGGTTCATTGTGAAAGGTGGCGGATTTATGACAAGGGATGAGTCGGTGGGAGATAATGAACAGCAGTCTTATACGGATGTCCGAGTATATGATTTAGATGGTAACTTTCTTAGGAAGAACTCATATCAAGGGTTTATTTTTAATACGTATTTGTACAGCTATGAATGTCCAGTACAATCTATACGAACAAGCGATGGAAAAATACTAAGTTATCTTGATTCAGCAGGGTCATTCTCACAAAATAAACCGAACTTCTGTCTATGTGATTTAGATGGAACTAACTCATCCGTAGTGGCATATTCAAGTAGTCTGGACATAGTAGGTGATATGTCTCTTGCGCCAGGCTCCGGAAGCATATACATTTGCGCAGAAACCAATAATGCCGGAATGGAAGTATACAAAATTAATAACAATCTAAGTCCTGCCTGGGGGTACAGATATGCAGCAGGTAGCGAATACAATAATATTTATGGCTTCTCTACTTTATGGGCACGTCGCTTATGCACCACTGAAGTAGGTGGAGTGGAAGCTAGTTTTATTGGGGGTACCGTTAGGCAAACTTCAACATCCATATCTACAATGGTATTAGCTACTATAGATGATAGTGGAAACGTCGTCAGTTCCTGGAAGTACCAAAATACAAGTCCGTGGATGAGTTCAATATACGGCTACCCGGTGGATTTTGTCATAACTAAACTTGCCGTTGATCCCGTAGACGGAACAATTGTCGCCACTGGAAGAGGTGCCTGTCCTGCCTTAGACCTAAACCAGGTCAACCAGAAGGAATCTGTATTTGTAGTTAGATTTGACCCAACTAACGGGGAAGTTTTAGCCGCCAAAGTAGTAGGATTTACCCCCGTGCGTTATTATGGTCTAGTTTCTTGGTTTAGCCCTGGAGTGGTGGCCGATGAGGATGGGTCCATATACATAAACTTCACACCCATTTTCTCCGTTGACTCTGGATTTGACCCTACCAACACAGGCTACGGACTTTGTGCTGTAATTAAATTAAATAGTTCTCTAGAGTTTGTTGGGGGAGTAAATATAACTACCAATACCAATGGGGGGCACTCTAGTGGCAGTATGTCTTTGTCAGAGGAAAAAGTTATAGTTGCCGCCTTTATGGATGAAGGGGAATGGGTAAATGGATACAGCTACCCTCAAGACGGGGCAGTGGTTATTATTGACAAAAATAATATAAATGCTAATTCTGCCGGGGACTATTGGGTAGAAGGTTTATCTGGAGGACCTGGGTTCTACGTCAGAAACTTCTCTCAAACGGATGTCCAGATGGTAAACATGGAACTGACTAAAGCCAGTATTTCGCTAACTAAGTCTGCTGTAAGTATAAGTCCTACCACTCCCACCATAACACCCAGCCCCAAAGACCCTGCTTCTGTAATACTAAACTAAACTATGTCAGAACCTCAACTTACTTATACTATTACTTCTCTTGACCAGGGAAAATCAATCACTGCAGCAATAACATATGAGACTCCCCAAGGAAATATTGGAGAGTGTACTACTTTGCCTTTATTAATCCCTGAGCCTTGTGACCAGCTTACGTATGATTGTAACACTAACTTGAACCCTTGGTGCGTAGAAGATTTCACTTGGGCTTGGAGAAGATGCTCTAGTTTGACTTCTTTTCCGCTACTTAATGTAGGATCTGGACTTATATTTGACGAAGCGTGGTACGACTGTTACAATTTAACTTCTTTTCCTGAGCTAAATGTAAGTTCTGGCACTAGCTTTAGATTTACGTGGGCTCAATGTACAAATCTTACTTATTTTCCCCCACTTGATACTGGAAATGGTGTTGATTTTTATGGGGCCTGGACTGGTTGTGACTTCCTACCCGAGTTTCCGTACATAGACACAAGTAATGGGGAGAACTTCATAGAAACATGGAAAGGATGTTTTTCCTTAGTACACTTTCCGCAAATCATCACAAGCTCAGGAAAGTATTTTTCTCTTGCGTGGAGCAGTTGTCAAGGTTTGGTGGACTTCCCCACTATAGACACCAGTTCAGGGCTAACTTTTAATAGAACATGGGAAGATTGTATAAGTCTTACCTCATTTCCACCACTTAATTTCAACTCTGGAACTAATTTCTCAGACTCATGGTGGAGTTGTACCAGTTTGACAACATTCCCACCGAATATGTTTGACAATTGTTTAGCAACCAATTTCTCCGATGCTTGGTATAATTGTGCTTTAACTCAAACCAGTGTGGATAATATACTTGTATCCCTGGATACCGCAGGTCAAAGTAATGGTATAGTGAATCTAAATGGTGGAACCTCATCCCCCCCTGGATCACTGGGATTAACGGCAAAAGCAAACCTGGTCTCAAAGGGTTGGACCGTAGTTACTAATTAAAGTCTTTCTTGCACTCCGCCTGTAAGTTTAAAGTAGTACAGGTATTTAGATACATGACCAAGAAACATTGTATAACTCCTAGCGATCTTTATGACCAAAAAAATCAAGTAGATAGCATTCTTGAGTATATGTTTCAAGGGCTTAATAGTATGCCAAGAGGCCCACAAGGCATTCAAGGACCAGCTGGAACGGGGACTGGCGGTGGATCCCAAGGTTTACAGGGAACCAATGGCCTACAGGGCTTACAAGGGGTTCAAGGACCAGCTGGAACGGGGACTGGCGGTGGATCCCAAGGTTTACAGGGAACCAATGGCCTACAGGGCTTACAAGGGGTTCAAGGTATTGAGGGCTTAGGGACACAAGGCCTACAAGGAGTTCAGGGTATTGTGGGCTCAGGGGTACAAGGCCTACAAGGAATTCAGGGTATTGGGGGAGGACTATCGGGGGTAACAGTCATCGATTCCCTCGACTCTTTCTCTGCCACTGATGCCCTGAGTGCTAATCAGGGACGAGTGTTGAACGGAAAGATTCTGAATTTGAATCTGGATCTTGAGATTACATATCAGGCACTGGCTGCTCAGGGTCCCACCAATACTACAATTCCCATCGGAACGGTCGTCTGGCTGCAAAGTACGCAGAATCCAGAGGGTTGGACTCTTGCTAGTGGTAGCGACGTGCTTCGTGATGTCTACGCTCCTCTGTTCAATGCGATTGGCACCACTTATGGGGCTGGCGATGGGACAACTACTTTTGGGTTGCCGGATGTCAACGATCTGATCAACCCCTTTGATGACCCCTCCTATCAGCCATTTATCAAATATGGGTATACCATAGGGCAGCAGTCGGGAGTGGTGATAGTTTGCTGCGATTTTTCCGGCGACACTAATGCAGAGGCGTACACGCTGGACTCCTTGGGACAGCTTCAACCTCTGACAATGCCGACAACATTTGGTTATACCTACACTGCGTCCATAATTCCCAACGCCTCCTATGTCTCTTTCTGCTCAGAAACAGCTATAGCTGTCATGAAAAAAGGGCTGGGTGTAAATAACTGGACTAAATTGCCCTGGACTCCTGGTCTGGGAGGTGCTTTAATTGGTGGTATGGGTTGGTCCCCCGACGGAAATTATTTGGCATATTGGACCTGGGCAAGTTCTTCAAAAAACTACTTGCATTACGTGGTCAAAAAAACGGGAGACACAATAGCAAATCATGCCGCTTTTACAGGATCCGTGGCAAGTGGGGTTGTGGGAACTTCAAGAACCAGTCTAATAACTTGGAGGCCTAATTCTCAGGAGTTTTTCTCATACAGCAGCTGGTTTAGGAATGAAGGTAGAGGTTCGGTCTTCAGAGTACCATCTGGAGGGGGAACTTTAACTCTTTTGAGCAGTGTTCCTACCTCTTTAGACGTTCCGGCAGCAGGGGCATCCGTTCCCAAGGAGGGCTGCTGGTCGCCAGACGGAAATTTCCTAGCAGTCATTTATATTTCAACAAGTGGAACTCTCTATTACAGTATAGCCCTGTTTTCCTACTCGGGTGGAGCCCTTAACTATTTGGTATCCAGCTCACCAGTAGCAGGAGCAGATGAGAACGTTATGGCAATCTCCTGGTCTCCAATCGGTGATTATGTAGCACTATCTACTAGCACTGATTACTACATCTCAAAAATCAATCTGTTAAACCAAACCTTTTCAAGTTTCACCACTATAACAGTGCCAGGATTTGGGGGTGGGGAGGGAACAGGACTTGTGTGGATTCCCGATTCAAATCCTTTGCAATTTTTGGTGCGAAAGGCGAGATTTACGCTTCAACAAGATGGGTCCTGGTTGAAAACAGATTTGGCAACGGACATAGGATTCCAAAAAGGTATTGTTCAAGCAGGTCGCGTCCCCTAAACCCCAAGGAAACAGCAAAACAAATATATCCTCTGGAGCCTCAAGTTTAAGGTTACTTAGATAAGTAGTGGTAAAAGATGGCAAATCTCTTTGGAAAAGATTGCAGTCCCGAGATTTATGGGGATCAGACCAATGACTGCGACCCTAATGCCAAAGGGTTCTACCTGAGAAAGAACTATATTTTTATTGGTGACGAAAACAGCCTAGCTGCCCAAGTAAGACTGGATGATACTAAATTTGAGATAGTAGATATTGCCTGTAACAGAACCCAACTAACTCTTAAAAAACAATACCACAGAGACCTGCTAGGTCTTGATGCTGATGACCATCTCCAGTATGTCCACATCTCACTAAGACGGGAAATAAGCGCAAATCACTTATTCACAGGAGATCCAGAATTTAGTGCTTATCCTTTGTTCAGCGGAGATCCAACTTTTAGCAGAAATCCCCTGTTCAGTGGTACGCCATTATTCACAGGAAACCCAGAATTCACTGCTTATCCTTTGTTCAGCGGTGACCCCGTCTTTAGTAGAAATCCCCTATTCAGCGGTGACCCCCTATTCACAGGGAACCCTGAGTTTCAAGGAAATAATTTATTTACTGGGCCAGTAATTTTAAAAGACCAGGTAAAAGATGGTGCAGAGAGTCCTGGAACTCCTGGACAAATCCTGATGTCTACTGGGGGAGGTGTAGAATGGGAAACACTTTCATCTGAAAATGTATATTGGGTGTCCAAAGGTGGGTCTGATTCCAACGACGGGCTTGGAGAGTTCACAGCAAAGGCTACTATTAAGTCTGCCCTTGCCGCAGTAAAATCAGGATATTTAGGTAAACTTCAAGATGCATCTGACCTAATATTAGCCAATAAAAAATTAATCCAAGAGGAATCTTTTGGATATTTGATGACAGAGACAAACCTGGATAGCTTTAGTTTCCCCCAGGAGGCAGATCTTGATGTAAAAGCTCAGGCAGCTCGTAAACTTATTTATACTAACTTAAACTCAATTATATCAAATGTCATATCAACAATCTCCTCAAGCCCTGGCTACGATAACACTTCTGGCAAATGTGAGAGAGATCTTAAGTATATCTCTAGGTATATTGCCGACGATCTCCTCTTTGGGGGCTACTCTGGATCAAGAACTGCAATATCGGCATATTTTGATATAAACGGAGGGTTCATAAGCAGTATATTCTCCCCTCAAGAAAAAGCCCTGATGATCCAAGCTCTTGAATCGCTAGCAAGCAGAATAAACAGCGTACTGGAGACTGCCCAGCCTGGTTATTTTAACCTAATTAAACAACAGGTAACTGCATTGACTGATCATATGAGCAATGCTCTAGGAGTGCAGTCTCTGGTTTATTTCCCATCAGAGGAAAAAGAGAAGACTTTTAAGATCGAAGCATACTACAAGAGGTTTGAAATTGCAGATTCAATTTGGAATACTATAGGCACAGGGTACCCCTCACTTTCTACTCAAAGCAAGGCATATAAAGAACAAATTAGAAATATAATTATCTCAATATGTGAAGACATATTTAACCATGGTAATTCCAATACCCATGACCTGTCTACTTCCTATGTGGGGGAGCAAACCTATGGAGACCCTACCGATAGAACAGCAGCATTGGAAATGTTTGCCGAAGTAGAGAATAAGCTTTTAACTCTAATTAATGTAATCGAAGCCCCCGTTGAAGTGGCTTCAGGGGAGTATGACTATATTAGGTCGCAAATATCCGACTTATTGAATTTCTTGTTAACAGCTATTAACGACCAATCTGTGGCTGGCCTACCTGAGAGAGATAGGGGCAATAGAAATACTTCCGCAAATACTTGCAAAAGAGATATTGGGTATTTTATAGATGCAATAGCTTCTGACCTGAAAAATGGCGGAACTGTTCATACAGTTGAATTTGGAGAGGCTTATTATAATTCCCAAAATGTAATTTATATTGACGGAGAGGTGCCACAAACCCTGGCTACTCTTAATAGGTGCCGTGAGCTAATGGTACTTGCTATCAGAGCCTGGCAGATAAATGACCAAGGGGATCTGTATGAGCCTATCTACTCCTTTCGTAAGATTTTTGTTAAGAAGGGGATTATTCTTGAAGCATATCCTCCTTGCGCAGATGTAGAGAATACTATAGACACTCATTATTCTATGGTAGAGGAAATACTTACCAATGGGCCCCGTTCCGAGTATAAAACAGCGCGAAACATAATTTTCTCAAATATCCATGAGATTATTACTTATGCTTGGGAACAAACACTGCTTTCTTTTCCATTCTTTGGTTCTACCGAAGTAACCTGTAAGCGTGATTTAGGTTTTATCGTCGAAGCCATTGCAGAAGACATATACAAAAGCAGTAATGTCAATATTCTTGAAGCCACTACGGCCTATTTCAATGGATTAGGTGTTCTTAAAATTGATGGCTTGATTGGAGAAGAAACTGCTAGTGTGTTTGCCTTTAATAAAGTTCTCTATTACATTAACAATGTTCTACTTAGTGGTCCTCAGTATGTAAACGTAAGGTTAGAGATTAGTGATCTAGTTCAGATACTGACGTATGCTATTGGCAACAACACTCTTGATAGTCTTCCTATTGAAAACCCTGGCACTTGGAGTATCCAACCACCTACATTTAAAGCTACAGTAATTGTTAGGTCTGGAGTGTATGAGGAAGATAATCCCCTTATTCTCCCTCCAAACACTGCTATTGTTGGCGATGACTTAAGAAGTGTTACTATTATCCCTAAGAATAGAGTATTTGATCTATTCCAAGTAAATAATGGGAGCAAAATTTACAATGCAACTTTCTCTAATCACCTGTATCCCTCATACGCTGTGGCTTTCCCACAGTTAAACGGAGAGGGCACCGCAGGTATAATTAGTCGAAGTCCTTATATTCAAAACTGTACCTCTAAAACCACTACGGGGGGAGGTATGAAAGTAGATGGAGAGCTTTCACAAGGGTTTAAGTCCATGGTTTTAGACTCTTATACACAGTATAACCAAGGAGGTGTTGGAGTAGAGATTTGTAATAGTGGCTATGCTCAGTTAGTATCGTTATTTACAATTAATTGCGACATAGGAACTTACGCTAATAGAGGGGGCCAATGCGATTTAAATAATAGCAATGCTTCTTTTGGTAATTTTGCGATGGTGGCAGATGGGGTAAGCGAACCTGAATTTTTTGGCAAGGCAGCAGAGTATACAAAAGCTGGTAAGACTCAAATTCTTGTAAAAGATTTGGGCAGCACCAAGCCATATAATGGCCAGGTTCTCTATTTTGGAGTTCTGTATTATGAATTGAAGAACATAAAACTGATTAACCCTGGCAGTGGTTACACCAAAGCCCCTGTTATTGCAATTGATCCTCCTTTAGGCCCCCTTGGCGTCCCTGCAAGAGGAAGAACCACTATTTTTGAGGGTAAAGTTGATAGCACCTTGGTTCTGAGAACGGGTAGAAATTACACTACAAGAACCCCTGGGTTTACCATCCAAGCTCCTCCCCCTGGGGGCACCCCTGCGGAGATAGAACTAGAAATGGTTCCTATTTATAGCACTGTTGCTACCTCTACTGATATTGTCAATGGAACCTCTACGGTAACTCTTAACTCCCCTCTGACTTACAATATCGAAAAAGGAACCTCTATTCCTTTCCTTAGACAGAGTAAAATTCTGGCCTCATCTATCACTCTTGAATATGTTGGATCTGGTACTGATGGTCAAAAATCACTACCTATTAATAACGGCTCAGGGATTCAAGATAGTGAGGTAGATATGAGGGAGGGTGGCTCTGTGACCTTCACCTCAACTGACCAATCAGGAAACTTTAGAATTGGAGATGGAGTCATCATCGACCAGTCAACTGGAACGATTGGTGGAGTTGCATTCTCACGGGGCTTATATGCCCAAATTACCCCCCTAATTATCGCCCTTCAATAAACCATGGCAATCGCACCTCTTAATGAATTTAAATCAAAGTGTCTTGACTTAACTGATGAGTTTCAAGACATCCTAGTAGTGCCAGTATCTGTTGCAACTATTGTATTAGATGCAAGGGCTATTAATATTACTGGGATTGATCCTTTTCCAGTTGCAGTAAATTCATATCTAACTGTGACATTAAGTAAAGCCGAAAGCAACGAAATAATTATAGTTCCAGAAATGGAGATACCACCTAATGACTGCCTTGAATTTATTAGCGGAAAGTTTATTATGGAAGAAGGAGATACCCTCTCTGTAAAAGCCGATGCGGGAAATAAGTTACAGTTGTCAATTAGTTACCTTGAGACCTCTGCTTGACGTTTAAAGGTCTATTGTAACAAGATCAAACAATGCCTGTACAGATCCAAATTAGGAGGGGTTCTTCTGCAGTATGGACCAACGTAAACCCGGTCCTGGCTGATGGAGAACTTGCAGTCGAGTCTGATACAGATCATTATAAAATAGGAAACGGGATACAGGGATGGAATGATCTACCCTACGGGGGCACACAAGGTATTCAGGGAATTTCTGGAATTAGACCTGATCATTTTGCAGAGAATGTCAATGCTATTTATCCCACAGGTGGACCTAATGACCCCCAGGGGTACTTAGATTATTACTTCCCAGAAGCAGTAGAAGGAGACTCAGCGGTAGACCTTCTAACCTCAAATCTCTGGATAAAGGATTACCTAGGAGTATGGCAAAATCTAGGCCCCGTGGTCGGAGTACAAGGCCTCCAGGGGAATAATGGATTAAGTATCCAAGGGTCTCAAGGAACTCAAGGAGTTCAAGGAACCTTAGGCCTACAAGGAGTTCAAGGGTCCCAAGGCCCTCAGGGGGTTCAAGGAAGAGTTGGACCCCAAGGAGTCCAAGGAGTTCAAGGACTGAGTATTCAAGGATCAACAGGCGGCAGAGGTATTCAAGGGTTACAAGGTGTTATAGGGATTCAAGGCCCTAGTGGAGATGGTCAGGGACCTAGAGGTTTTCAAGGCCTTCAAGGTTTTGCGGGTAACCAGGGAGTAGCGGGTATTAACGGGGATGACGGTCTTCAGGGCCTACAAGGTTTACAAGGTCTCCAGGGACTTCAAGGGCCTCAAGGGATAAGTGGAGTAGGAGTAGGAGTTCCAGGGTCCCAGGGTCTTCAAGGGTTTAGGGGTATCCAAGGCACCCAAGGAATTAGGGGATCAGGTAATCAAGGTCTCCAAGGGTTTAAGGGAAATCAAGGAAATCAAGGACTTCAGGGTATTAGCGGAATAGGAGTGGGGATTCCTGGTCCCCAGGGACTTCAAGGTTTTAGAGGAAACCAAGGCATTCAAGGTATAAGTGGGGTGGGGATAGGAATTCCTGGTCCCCAGGGACTTCAAGGTCTCCAGGGACTTCAAGGGCCTCAAGGGATAAGTGGAGTAGGAGTAGGAGTTCCAGGGTCCCAGGGTCTTCAAGGTTTTAGGGGATTTCAGGGAACCCAGGGAATTAGCGGAGCAGCAGTAGGAGTTCCAGGTTCCCAAGGTCTTCAAGGTTTTAGGGGATTTCAGGGAATTCAGGGAATTAGTGGAGCATCGGCTGGCGTTCCAGGGTCCCAAGGTCTTCAAGGTTTTAGGGGATTTCAGGGAATTCAGGGAATTAGTGGAGCATCGGCTGGAGTTCCAGGGTCCCAAGGCCTTCAAGGTTTTCAAGGGGTCCAAGGAATTAGCGGAGCAGGAGTGGGAGTTCCAGGGTCCCAGGGTCTTCAAGGTTTTAGGGGATTTCAGGGAACTCAGGGAATTAGCGGAGCAGCAGTAGGAGTTCCAGGTTCCCAAGGTCTCCAAGGTTTTCAAGGGGTCCAAGGAATTAGCGGAGCAGGAGTGGGAGTTCCAGGGTCCCAGGGTCTTCAGGGATTCATGGGTCTCCAAGGTTTCAGGGGACTCCAAGGTTCTCAAGGTATGCAAGGACTAACTGGGGCAGGGACTCCAGGCGAAAGGGGACCTCAGGGTCTCCAAGGAATTAGTGGAACAGGGGTTGGGGTCCCTGGGTCCCAAGGTCTCCAAGGTTTTCAAGGAATCCAGGGAATCCAGGGAATACAGGGGAGACAAGGTCTCCAAGGTTTTCAAGGTTTTCAAGGAATCCAAGGTTTTCAAGGAATCCAAGGAATTAGTGGAACAGGGGTTGGGGTCCCTGGGTCCCAAGGTCTCCAAGGTTTTCAAGGAATTCAGGGTTTCAGAGGATTCCAAGGTCTCCAAGGTTTTCAAGGAATCCAGGGTAACATTGGACTACAAGGTAGTACTGGTACTGGAATAGCAGGACCTTCTAACTCTATCTATGTAATTGATGACGTATCTTCAACTTCTTTATACCCTGTTCTCGTAACAAATCTAAACACCAACACCCAGCCCAAAGCAAATGGAGGATTTTACTATAACGCTAACACGGGATACTTTAGAACTCCCAAATTAAGAGTGGGAGAGTCCGATTTTGAAGTAAACGGAAATGCGCCCTCCTATCCTGCTAGGGCTTTCTTCAACTTTAATGGTGTCAATTTTAGTAGCCCTGATAGATATAGAATTAAAGGAAATATCTCAAGTGTTAGTCGAAATGGAGCTGGATTATATGTAGCAACTATGACTCAAGCCATGCCAGGGAATTATGCAATTCTTGCAACTTGTGGAGATAACTCAACTGCGAACGACTCCTTCTCTGTTAAAGTCTCAGGGGGATCCTATGGAATCGTGAATCAGTATACTTTTACGTTGCAGGTAATTAAGGCCAATGACCTGGACACAATTAAACAGGATGCAGACCCAATTTTTGCAGTAGTTTACTCCTATTAAAACTATGTCACAAATTATCATCTACCCCAGAGAAGACGGGGGACTTTGCTTAGTTTTTCCAACCTACGAACTTCCCGTAGAAGAAGTGGCCAAGCGAGATCTCCCACCAGGGGTCCCCTACTTGATTGTACCTCCGGAGTACATCCCAGATGATCCAAATTTCGTTGATGCCTGGGAAGCAGATTTTTCCACCCCAGACGGGTATGCCATAGGGATCCAAGCTTGGAACATTGAAAACGGTATCGAATGATGATTACAGTAAATCTAGACAAGGCAAAAGAAATTCACAGAGGCCATATTCGTATGGCAAGAGTTGGGCTTTTAAGAAAATTAGACATTGAGTTTCAAAGAGCATTGGAGACTGAACAGGATACTTCAAATATTGTCCACCGTAAAAACCAACTCCGAGATGCCCCCCAGGATCCATCAATAGACTCAGCAACTAGCACATCCCAATTAAAATCTTCTTGGAATGCCTCCCTACTAGGACCTAGTCCATATCGCCAAGTTTAAAGCTAAATAGAATAGTATTTCCCTATGTCAGTAAGGATTCAAATAAGAAGGGGTGATTCGGCTGAGTGGTCGCTTTTAAATCCCACTCTTGCTGAGGGGGAATTGGCCCTTGAGTCAGATACTAAGCATTATAAACTAGGAGATGGTGTTACTGAGTGGAACCTATTGCCTTATGGTGGTACACAAGGTATCCAAGGAATCTCTGGAATTAGGCCCGATAATTTTTTCTCCAATGTAAATGGAGTTTACCCAACTGGCGGTCCAAATAACCCCCAAGGTTATCTGGATTATTACTTACCATCTGCAACTCCTGGGGACTCTGCGGTAGATATATCTACTAGCAATCTTTGGATTAAGGATACATCTGGTGTGTGGAATAATCTTGGTACTTTGGTAGGGGTCCAAGGGCTGACTGGTTCAGGAATTCAGGGAGTACAAGGGATTCAAGGAGTAGGTGGTGGGCCGGGAGTACAAGGGATTCAGGGAATTCAGGGGGTTCAAGGAAGAGCAATACAAGGTCTACAAGGGTTAATAGGTGTAGGAGCACAGGGCCCCTTGGGGATTCAGGGAAGAATTGGAGCCCAGGGAATCCAAGGAATCAGCGGGGTTATTGGACTAGGAATACAAGGTCTTCAAGGAATTCAAGGGTCATCTAATGGACCTAGGGGTCTTCAAGGTATCCAAGGATTAATTGGGCCAGAGGGGATACAGGGGTCCCAGGGAATTCAAGGGTCATATGGACCTGAGGGTCCTCCTGGAATCCAAGGAAGTATAGGTTTACAAGGATCTGGTGGCTTAGGTATACAGGGCCCCCAGGGAATACAGGGACTCCAAGGAAGATTAGGTTCACAAGGTACCCAGGGGCTACAAGGAATCCAAGGATATACCGGGATTCAGGGATTTAGAGGGGCTACTGGCATTCAAGGTGGGCAAGGTTTTACAGGAGACTCTGGTCCTGCTGGAATACAAGGTAATACAGGTATTCAGGGGTCATATGGTCTCCAAGGATTACAGGGTCTCCAGGGAGTTCAAGGTACTCAAGGGATCCAAGGAGATCTAGGTATTCAGGGGAGCACTGGAGCAGGTACACAGGGTCTTCAAGGCATCCAAGGAGCACAAGGAATACAAGGAGATCTAGGTATTCAAGGAAGCACTGGAGCAGGTACACAGGGTCCTCAAGGCATCCAAGGTATTCAAGGGAATTTAGGCATACAGGGGAGTAATGGAGCGGGGGCACAAGGATCCCAAGGAATACAAGGAATAATTGGCATACAGGGCTATACAGGTAATACTGGTAGTGAAGGAGCTATAGGTCCCCGAGGTTTACAAGGTCTCCAGGGAATCCAAGGAGTTCAAGGTGTACTTGGAATCCAAGGCTACACAGGTAATGCTGGAGGTGAAGGGGCTGTAGGTCCCCAGGGTTTACAGGGAACCCAGGGCACACAAGGAGTCCAAGGAACTTTAGGCCTACAGGGAGACCAAGGAACTCAAGGCACACAGGGAGTCCAAGGAACTCAAGGCACACAGGGAGTCCAAGGAACTCAAGGCACACAGGGAGTCCAAGGAACTCAAGGCACACAGGGAGTCCAAGGAACCTTAGGCTTACAGGGGGTCCAAGGTGAAACTGGAGCAGCAGCAGTATACAGCAACTCAACTCCTGCCAACTTAGGGGTTGCTAGTGCAGGGGTGGCGTCGACTGCAGCCAGGGGAGATCACGTTCACAATCTCCCAACATTATCCTCCTTGGGGTTAGGCAGTTCATCAACACCACAGTTTGCAAGTATTGGTCTTGGTGTAGCTCCGGCTAGCGGATGGGAGCTTTTATTAAATGGGGGAATGGTGCAAAATAGGTCAACAGTTACTCTTTCGGGTAGCACTTATACATTGGATGTCACAGCGGCAAATGAGTTTATAACCTCTGCTTCTATCTCAGGATCTACTACGATCAATCTCTCTAACCTGAACCTAATACCTTCTGGGTACATATGGAGGGGAGTACTTACATTTTCATATACATCGGGAACAATAGATTGGTTTAGTGGCAATTCAGGCTATACAGTCAAGTGGGACGGAGGTTCGGCTATAACTCCCACGGCATCTGAAGTAGAAAAAATTATAATCGAGGTTGTAGGAGGAGATACAACTATTGAAGTAGCATCCCTTAAAGGGAGGGCTTAATAGTGGAACAACAAAGAAGGGCTCTACTTGGAGCTACTAACGGATATACTGCCCTGAGTACGCCAGATGTAGATCCCTACTTTTCCAACGTCTCTCTGCTAATGCATATGGATGGGGCTAACAATAGCACAACATTTGTGGACAATAGTTTAAATGGATGGACCGTAACCCCCTACGGAGATTCTAAGATTAGCACCACCGATCCAAAATTTGGCAGCGGATGCCTAACATTAGACGGGAGCGGCGACTATCTCACTCTTCCTGCCAATTCTGCGTTTCAATTTGGTACTGGCGACTTTACAGTGGAGTATTGGTTCTATACTAATAGCGGCAATACCAATAAAGGTTTATTCACATTTGGCGGGTCATCTAGCGGACTTAACTCCTCGATCCTTGGAGGAAACTGGAGGGTTTCTTTATCTGGATCAGATGGAACTGTTTTTGATACTGTTACGCTAAATACATGGCAACATTTTGCCATCACTAGGAGCAGCGGATCGCTGCGGGTTTTTGTTAACGGAATTCAAAAATTACAGGCTAACTCTCCAACTAATCTTACCGACAATCAACTAAAAATTGGCTACTATTATAGCAGTATATACTCTATAAACGGTAGGCTCGATGAGTTTAGAGTTACCAAAGGAGTAGCCCGTTACATCACCAACTTCACCCCATTAACCTCCTCATTTCCCAACCAATAGATAACACTTATATATATATATATAGGGGGGATACATTCGTGAAATCATTAAATTCTTATTAGTAATAATAACTAACCAGGATTCCTTGGTGAGCAGTTTTCGTACTAAGTGGGGCTTCCAAGCATAAACTTTATGGATTCTCCTCAGACAACTCCTTGGTTTAAAGTTATTTAAACGATAACTAGGTATGAAGTTTTTAAGTGGAAGAGTAAAAAAGACTCTGTTTGAAAACCTGCCCGAGGATAGATATGAGTACCTCCGTCTATCAGATGCAGAGCCTGATCTGGGGCGACCTAATGACCCCCTTCAACCCAATCCAGTCTTGGACCACCTTTTGGTGGGCAGGTCAGATGGATCACGAACTTGGACCCAGATCCCCGAAGGTCTATCCCTCCAGGGGCAACTCAACACAATCACTCAGAGAGTATCTTCTGTGCAGAACTATGCTCCCACTGTAGAAGACCTAGAGTTTGGGGAAATCCTTCTAAATGTAAAGGATGCTAAGCTTTTTTATAAAAGACTAGATGATAACAACCAAGAAGTTATGTACTCCCTACCTGAAATTTCAGGGAATTTGGACGGTGGCAGGCCGGATAGTATTTACGGGGGGTCAATTGTATTAGATGGTGGTGGGGTATAATATTAGTTCGTATTAATTACAAATAAGGCATTTTTAGTTTATGGTATTGTAGACTGAACTAAAGCCTGCTATTTGTGACTAACACTGAAGTCATCAGCATAACTCCTAATTTTGCAACTGAAATCTTAAAACAAGGTGGGACTCTTACCCCTCTCTTGATTGATCCAGAATTTACAAAGGGGACTGGTACAACTAATCCCTCTATTTTTGTAGACAATGGTAAAGTTTTGATCAACGTTAGACACGTTGAGTACACTCTTTACCACTCTGAGAAGAAAAAATATACCCACCCCTGGGGTCCAGTTCAATACCTTCACCGGGAAAACGATATGGCCCTTAGGACTAACAATTTCCTAGGTGTATATGATTTAGACAAAAGACAATTTAATTATTCCAAAGTAGACACTAGTGGTCTTGATGTTGCTCCGATTTGGGAGTTTGTAGGGCTAGAGGATGCAAGACTGGTCAGGTGGAACGGAAAACTGTACCTATCTGGGGTTCGCAGGGATACCACTCCAAATGGTCAGGGTCGCATGGAGCTTAGTGAGGTCGAGTATAATGGGTCTTCCTATGTAGAAATTAAAAGGTCTCGTATCCCTGCCCCTGGTAATGACAACTCCTATTGTGAAAAAAATTGGATGCCCGTCCTGGACATGCCTTATCACTATGTAAAGTGGTGTAACCCAGTTGAGGTAGTAAAAGTAGACCCTGATTTGTTAACCTGTGAAACAGTGTTTCTGGGGAGCAAGGCTATTAACCTTGATCATGATTTACGTGGGGGTTCCCAGGTCCTCCCCTACGGAGACAAACACAGAATTGCAATTACGCATCAGGTAGATCTATTTAATTCCGAAATCGGCAGAAAGGATGCAAGATATTTAAATAGATTTATAGTATGGGACTTAGACTGGAACATTGTCCGAGTCTCCGAACCCTTCGATTTTCTGGGAGCAGAAGTCGAATTTACGTGTGGAGCTGCGTGGTCCCCCAAAGACGGCTCACTCATGGTAACATTTGGATACCAAGATAACTCTGGTTTTTTATTAGAGATTCCAAAAACTTTCCTCGACAAAACCCTAAACATGACCTCTTCCTCTGCCTCAGTTATTATGACCCAAGAACGCAAACCAAAAGTAATTGATTACTTCCCTTATTTTAATGAGGAAGAACTTCTTGAGCTTAGGATTAGGACACTTGAGGACAAAGTCGATCAATTCATTATCTCAGAGGCAAATACTACGTTCACGGGAAACCCCAGAGAGTATGTACTTGATGAGACAATTAAGAAATTAGGTCTCCCTAGGGAAAAAATCAGAATCATTAAAGTAGACATGCCAAAAAACCCCCATGAGTATCTGGAGGAAATTGACCTGGCATATTCTACATACGGGTGGCAGGATGGAAGAGTGGCATTTTGGATTAGGGAGAGGCTCCAAAGAGATGCCCTAAATAGTGTATTGGGGGATTATGAAGATGACGATGTTTTCATCATTAGTGATTGCGACGAGATTATCAGACCAGAGCTTATTGACATGTACTCATTCCATGCCAGGGCTAACCTAGATAAGATTATTAAAATCCCCATGGCTCTTATTGAAGGCAGGGCTGATCTAAGGGTGTTTAACCTAGAGGGGAAACCCTTTCCTTGGGACATGGGGCCAGTAGTATGCACAAAAAATCACCTCGAAAGATATAAAGTAAATCAATTAAGAGGTAGCTATGTAAATGATATTGAAATAGCTTACGTCACTCACAATGGACAAAAAATTGAGGACGCTGGATGGCACTTTAGCTGGATGGGGGGATCTGAAAGATCAATTCTAAAGGCCAGTGCTTTTTCTCATGCAAAAGACGTTTTTGAAAGCCTAGTATATAAAGAGCTTAACACCCTGGAAATGGCTAACTATATGAGATCATATACCCCAAAAGAAGGAGAAATGAATCCCACAGGAGATAAGAATACTGTACTCAAAAAATACCCCCTGGAGGATCTGCCCCAAGTATTGTTCACTCTACCTAGAGTGAGAAATTACCTTCTCCCCGGTTATGATGATCAATCTCCTGAGCCAGAAGATATTACCCCAATTCCAGTGATCGGAACTGCGGTTGTAAATGGTGCTAAATGGGTCAAACGACTGATTGATAGTGTTGACTACCCAGTTGATGAATTTGTAATTTTTAACAATAACGGCAGAGGTGAACTAACTACTAATTTGGAAGAAATTGCTAAGATGGGACACCCCCTCATTAAATCCATCAAGGTGTGCCACCTTCCAGGAAACATTGGATGCCCAGGGGCTTGGAATTTGATCATCAAGTCCTACCTTAATAGTCCGTATTGGATTATTGTCAATCATGACGTAGCATTTGGACAAGGTTTCCTAGAAGCCATGGTAAATCACGCAAAAGACCCCGAAGTAGGGATGGTCCACGGGGATCCAGGAACCAGGGAAACAGGAATGTATGATCTCTTCCTGATCAAAGATTGGGTAGTACAACAGTTCGGTCTCTTTGACGAAAACTTCTATCCTGCGTATGATGAGGATATTGATTATTCCATTAGGCTTCTCTCAGACCCCCACAAGACCCCCAAACGAGTGCTTTCAGTAGGGGTTCCCCACCTTCATGGAGAATCGGACTATGCGATTAGTGGGTCTCAGACATGGAGAGAAGATCCATCTCTTCAGCCGCCGCTCTACAAAGCCAGGGAGATTAATGAGTCTGAGTACATGGTTGAAAAGTGGGGGGCTAATTGGCAAACTGAGCCTTATGATTGCCCCTTTGGATACGCTCCAGTATCCATGACTACTTTTGATCTTAAATTTGCACGGAGAAAGCACCTTGGATTTTAATAGCACTCCCCCCAGTGGACTTCTATCAAGTCTGGAGCATTTTGCCTCCAACCCTGAAGACCCCACTGCTAACTTTGACCTAGCCGTTGAGTATGAAACAATTGGTAACACTTCCTCAGCCCTAACTCATTATCTCAGGGCTGCAGAAAGAACCGAGGACGAAGTCTTGGCATATGAGTGCCTAATTTGTGCTTCTGTTTGTATTGGTTCACAAGGGGACCGTGGGTTCACCCAGTCCCATCTGTTGAAACAAGCTATTTGCATAATGCCAGAAAGACCCGAGGCATACTTTTTCCTGTGTAAATACTACGAAAACAAAAAGGAAAATTATGACTGTTATCTTATGGCAAATATTGCCCTAGGGGTTTGCGACTTTACCTACTCAATCTTCGATGACTATCCAAATTGTTATAACTATTTGGGACGTGACGGGCTTGAGCTATGTAGAGCAGTATCTGGGATTCATTGGGAAAAACTGGAGGAAACAAGAGAGACTTTCTCCCGACTGGCCAAGGAATCAACCTGGCACGAGATAAGAACCCTTTGTGCTTCTAACCTAGAAGCTCTTGGATTCTGATTTTTTACGCTCAATTGCGACACATGTTTGGATGATCTTATCGGTAAAATTCTTAATCCAAATAGGGTCCAACGAAATGTCTTCGTACTTAGTTTCCCCTCCTGCTGGGGGGGTTTCAAACACCGACAAATCAAACACAGCCTCTAGATCATACTCCAGGCTTTTTGAATCAGGCCAGCCAGTGCGAACATAGTTAAAGAAAGAATGTTTGATTCGTGGGAGGACCCATCGTCCCCCCAGCATGAACCAGTGATCTTCCATGTAACAGAAGACATCTCCATTGGACAACATGGCCAAATCCCCCAGCTCAGACTCTGAACTAGGGGGGAACTGGTCGTTGTTCTTCTTAAGGATGGTGATGTTCATGGCGATAGGGGGTCACTCCCCTAGTATACCAGGATCGGCACCGATGTCAAGCCGAGCATAGAGTTCAGACAGGGCGTCCTCAAGCTTTGCGATCATTTCCTGGCAAAGGTACTTATTCCTGCTAACTTTGGCATCAGCGTATGCGTCAATAAGTTCTGCGAGGTCTTCTTTGTTCATGTTTTGGAGTTTAAAGATACATAGAACTATAAACCCATTATGGCCCAAAACATTGGGGACTTGGATATTTCTAAAACTTTCTCTAACGTACTTCTTTCCAATGTAGAAGCACCACAGGAAGGCAGTGACACCCTTGGAATCCCTGTAAATTTAGACGATGTTCAAAGAAGAGAGGCTGCAAGAGTCCAAGATGGATTGGGGAATTCCTCACCGTTACTAATATCTGAAACTGCCGTAGCAGTTGATGTTCCTCCTCAGATAGAAGACTCAATCGCCAGGTTCGCAGAAGTACTTGAGGTATTGACTCAATCCCAAAACTACCACCTTATTTTTTAATCTCATGACAATGTTTTCTTATAATGAATTTGAATCCTTGGGGATTCAAAATGTGTCACCCAACCCAGAAAACCCAACAATCGTATATGACGGGGCAGATTTGGCAATCTGCGGAAATGCTACCATTGTCTCTATATTAGTTGCGAATAAGTCAGACGACCCTAAAATCATTAACTTCTCCATCAGGAAGATGGATGACACGGCTGATACAGTAATTTTTAGCAAGGTGTCGGTACCATCCGATCAGCCCTTTGATGTCCTAAGGGGATCCAAGATTTTTCTTAAAAAAGAAGATGTCTTAATGGCGTGGACAGATGGGGGTGGAGAGGGGTGGTTTGATCTATTTGTATCATACGTGGTCTACACCCCATCTGAACTCCAACCTGTTACCTAGTACAGGTCTGCATAGGCTTCGATAACGTCCTTTACAAAACCAGAGCGCACAATATCGTCAAACCCAAAGTTGACATGGCCCACTGAATGCAGGCTGGAAAGTCTCCGGGTGGCATCGCTCAGACCATCTTTTCCAAAGCGATTACTTAAATCTCGTTGAACTGCGTCTCCCAAAAGGGCTATCTTTGAGTCATGGCCGATTCTGGTCAGAATAGTCATCACACTTTTGGTCGTAGCGTTTTGCATCTCGTCAGCAATGACCATGCACCTATTAAGAGACCGCCCCCTAAGGTGATCAATAGGCATAAACTCAATAATTTTCTTTGATAACAGGTACTCAGACTTACCCTTGGTCATAAATACATTCAGTGAGTCCTTGAGGGGGCCAATGTGTGGTTCGACCTTTTCGTTAAGATCCCCAGGGAGAAAGCCCAGCCCTGCCTCACCTTCAACTTCCACAATAGGCTTGACGTAGTAGATCTTGTCAATCTGCCTTTTCTGGATAAGTTCACATCCCACATAGACCGAGAGCAGAGTCTTGGCAGTACCTGGGGGCCCTGTGAGAATAGATAGAGTATTAGACCTTAGGCTCTTAAGAGCATCCGATTGGGACTCATTCATTGGAGTAATGGTCCGGTGCTGCTCAAACTTGTGAATAGTATCCTGAACTTGATCGATAGGAGCAAAATCTCTATCTACCTTTTGGCGCCGGGTTTTTCTGGACATAACGAGTTATCAGATATGGGTAGATACAAAAAATCCCCAAACCTAATTAGGCCGGGGAGTTTTCAGATAGTCTTATTAAGACACACTTAGTTTTTGATCTACCTGGTTATCTTTAAACGCCCGGAACGTAACTGGGCAGGATGTCAAAGATACTAGTAGCACTTAACTTAAAAAATACCTGGTTGGACTTGAACAATGAGTGGTTTTCAAAGTAGTCATACATAAACTCATAATAAGCACTATGCTCTTTTTCTCTGTTTAACACCATTTTATTGATCCACCACTCACTCGCTGTCTTGTATTTATCCCTAAGTTCTACCTCATGGCGCTCTCTAATGTTGTCATCCCAGGGGGGACAAAGAAGGATTACATTGATTTCCTCACTCATCTCCATGTAAGCAGACTCGACAAAATTAGAGACCTCGGGAGGATGTGACCCGGTTTGATAACGGTAGGGTTCACAGAAAAGAGTATCAGGTGAGAACCTATCACAAAACAGGACATCTATGGCATCAGGGGCGACCATAGTAGACAGGGGCTCTATGAATTGATCTATGGGGGAATTGTGAGAAGGTAGAACTCCAGAAAAATGGAGTCTGTAGGGGACCCTTCCGGTATCACTAAGAAGCCGAGCGGACTTATCAATAAGAGTGGTCTTTCCCACTCTGTCAGCTCCCAGGATAATCGCCGTTTTCATAAATTGAAATATTAACTGAGTCAATCTTACTAGAAAAAATGTTTAAAGTCAATATGTAAGAACCAATTATGACTGTTCCCGTACCAGCCCCCAGATGGGGAGTCAGGTTTACTCCTGATCTTACCCATGATCTTGAATACCTCCAAGAAGCATACGACGAGGATACGTCGATAGCTAAGCGGGGTGAGTTGTTTCTAAATGAGCCTCTTGAAGAGGTTTATTACGTGGATGGCACTGGGATTGCTCATAGGGTTGGGGACTCCACTCCTATTGACTTTTCAAGGATCGACTTTTCAAACATCAGGCAGTTTAGTAATGACGAAGATGCGTCAAATGCCGTCCCCCCAGTGGCAATAGGGGGTTTGTACCACACCAATGGCTCCCTTAGGATCAGATTGGTTTAAAGCTATAGAGAAACGTTTTTGTAAGATGTGTCCTCATTATATCGTTGCAAGGTCAGAGTTGCGTACAAACCTTACGATTACGACAAATTAATTGTATTTGATGAGCGTCAAGTAGTAGAGGCAGAAGTAGATCTTAAGTGGGATCATAGTGCCATACTGGGTAATACAGACGCCATGTCAAATACCCCGGCCTTTGTAAGCTCCCTGTCTAACTCCACATGCAGGGTGACTATTAGTGACCCATATCTAACGGGGATCGCATGGCCGTTGCTTTGGGACTCTGCGTCCCTGTACCTCAACCCAGAGAACTCTGCCAAGCAGGGCTTACTGATTAGACCCTGTGATGACAATGAAGACCCCATAAGAGACGTATGTAGGAGATACCCCGACATCAATAGCGAAGGTCAGCCCTACAAGGGAGGCTATGATAAATACCCCCACCTACTCATCAGTATGTGGTATGACGTTGGAGGAACAAAGTTCGGTACAGACTTCTTCTTCCGGGTTGTAAATATGAGTATAACCCATGGGACTAACTACCCAACTGTGCAAATGTTGGGTCTAGAATCAAGAGCGATTATATTTAACCAGAGTTTGGCCAATTATGGTTTTGACGAAGGAACAACTTTTGAACAGGGCATTGAAAAAGTCATAAAAGACTATGGCTATAGCCCTAGTTTTTGCGCTACTGACTATTCAAAAAACAAATACGTCCAACCAAGTGCTACTAGGGAGAGTGGCCTTACTCCCCATGAGATAATCAAAAGAAGGCTGAACGCAGTTGGGGGCAATATTCTCACCATGCCCACAAGAGAATGGCAGGATAAAGTCTCAATTTGCACAAGGGCAGAAGTTAATCAAGGCTGCAAGGTATTTTACCTGGGCAAGGGGCTCTATGAGAGCTATACAATAGATGGTGTGCCCAATTCACAATATGCCAGTAATCTGGAAAATAATCCAGGGAACGGGGCAAGTATTAACAACAATGCCATCTACACCCATCCTATTTTTGAATCAGATGAGTATGTTCTGAGCGATACAATGTTCAAAAAACTCAGAGAGACCCGTCTCAAAGCTGTAAAGAAAAACCCTTTCCCTGAGCAATTCAAAGAGCTTGATAAGAGATTTGATGGCAACCAGGCAACATCTGGGCTTCATTGGCAGGGAACGGGGCCCAAAGTAAGAAATATAAGAGGGGACAAAATTAACTTCTATGGAATCTCCCCCAATGGCACAAACTCCATTGCCTACCTGGACGGACTTGTAAAAATTGCAGATGAGTCAAGTGGGACAGTTCAAATCCTGACCAAGTACTTCTTATTTGCGTGTGGAAAGATTAAAGGGGAGAACAAATCAAAATGCTTCTCGGGGCCCATATACCAAGAAGTTAACAATCTGACCAAACTAAGTGTTACAAAAAGCAAGCAATTTGATGTTAAGACATACGTAAGAATGGGCCAGGTGGTGGGCACCTCTACTAAGGAAAAACCTGATTTTGTGAGATTTTTTATTAATGGACCTGGTACTGAAGTGATTACTATACCCGCAGAGATTGTGTACAAATATGCCATCCCCGAGGATGGGCTTAATGATAAAGAGTTTAGTGAGTATGTGGGGGAGAGAATTACATCAAACTCCTCTGGTACGGTGGGGTCTTCTGGGTTATCCACCCCAGCAAATCTTGGAAGTTTCCCAGCAACAACATCAAAAAATGCCCCCAAAGTTCTCCTCATGGCAGGACATTATGACTCCCAGGTCTCCGAATCGGGGGCGAATGGAAATGAATACGTAGGGAACAAATATGCCCTAGATTGGATTAGGGAAAACGCAGCCAGCTATGGCATAGCTAATATCTTTGAGTACTACATCCCACCCTCTACTGATATAAAATCAGGGAAAGACCGTGGAAGCCAGTACTCAAAAACTGCAACAGCAGTAAAACAAGGTAAGCATGTAATTGAACTCCATCATGATGCAGGGGACAGTACTGGGAGATCAGGAATAATCCCTCCCAGTGAGGGTAAAACAAGGTACCCACTAGATGTTGCGCTTTCAAAAGTATATGGAAGTTATGGAGTCAAGTGGAGAGGTGGTGACCTAGGGATACCTAGTAGGGGTGGAACTATCTTAGAAATTGCAGCATACACCCCTGAAAATAGAGCCAGGGCTTTATCAGCAAATAAAGCTGTAAGAGATGCTTACTACAAACAAGCTCTGGATCCCTTTATGAAGGCGGTCTACATAGAGTATTCTAAGAACGGGCAAACAACTACACCCAACCCGTCTAATGTCACGGGGTCTGCCCCATCTAGTTCTTCTGGAGGTGGCCCATTAACAGTTGGACTTGTGGGCAGTACTGGAAGTTCAACTGGCCCCCATCTCCATGCTGAATTTTTATGCAATGGCATACGTTGTTTTGGTAATGCCAAACCCATTACTGTAAAGGACATAGAAAATTATGTCTTAGTTGGTGGTAAAAAACCTAGTGAACTAGTGGTATTTTCGCCATTTGGACCAAGGTCCTTAGGATTCCACTATGGAATTGACCTTGTAGGAAATGGATATGACATTAATAGAAAACAAGTTTCTATTACGGGGGGCGCAGTAGTTTTAAGTCCATTAACAGGGTGCCAAGTAGAAAATGAATATGGGAATATATGTGGAGATGGATTTGGCAATAGTGTAATCATAGAAACGCCCGATAAAAAACAGATAATTCTTGCTCATTTAGCCCCAGGGACTGTTAATCCTAGTGCAATAAGGGGTAGATCCGGTGGAAATGGGTCCAGTGGGTCTAATAAATATAACACTGGAATGATGACCGGACCTAGCGCACAAGGTTTGTTCATAAGTACCTCATTCAGAGGTGTCCCAAGGGCCCTTAGAATCATCCCTGGAAGGACTATATTATCCTTTGTAACAGAGTATGACCAGTGGATAAACGAAGGAAAACCTCGTAATATCGACCCAGGTGTGTGGATCCCGGACAGGTTTAGTAATTTTTTCATAAAAGGCTGTACTTTGAAATGGAGGGGGGATCTGCGTGTGGACGTTAGGGGAGTACTGGATTGGGGGGTTAGAAAGATAGAAGTTCCAAAATTTAACGACTACCTGGCAGAGTATCAAAAAGACACAGCTACTGTGACCAAAGACTATTATGGCTATATCAGATCAGCGGGAGATCTCTGTTATACAGTTAGTGGGAAAAATAGTTGTGAGACTGTTTGTAAAGAGGTACAGGAGATTGAGAGATTTCTTAATTCTAACAAAGAAGCTGGTGAAAATAGCCCAGATATGAGTACTAGCTTTGGGCAATCTAACTGTAGATATAATGGGTCTCAGTTTGCAAGCAAAGCAGATGTAATAAATAAAATCATGGGTGCTCTGGGGAGCGCAGGAATTACTAACAGAATAGCTGTATCTGGAGTTTTAGGAAATGTTGCCCAAGAGTCTGGCTTTGACCCGTTAATACATGTGAATAATCCAGGAGCGGGGTGTAGTGGGACTCCCGCTTATGGCTTATTCCAGTGGTGTTTTACTCGTAAGACTAAAATTATGACAAAAGAGTTTTGTGGACCGGGCAATGGAAATTTGCAATGTCAATTATCGTATTTGTTATGGGAACTTAAGAACGACTATAAGCGTGCCATATCTTCTGTGAATAGTGCAACTACGCCTGAGCAAGCTGCAGCCGCATGGAATGCGGATTTTGAAGTGGGGCAAGATGTAGATAAAAGACAAAGATATGCCAAGCAAATTTATGAAAACTTGAAATGTTCCAAACCATAAGACCATGGGAGAAGAAATAGTCCTAGGCATACTCCGAACTGCCATGGTGGCAGTCGAGCAAGAGTTCTACAAACAAGCCAAGGCCCAAGCCATTAAGCAAACCATGGAGGGCATCAGGAAGCACCTCCTAGCCTCTGTAGCGGCTGAGTTTAGCCGTGAGGTCGCCTATAACGCAGCTCAATATACCAGGGCCCTGGGGTCATCCTCGGTGTCAGTAGAGGTAGAGGGCAACGTAGGAGAGGTACTTGAGCAGAGATTCAAGGAGTCCATTAAAAACCTTGAACATTGGATTGAAAACCAACCCCCCAGCAGCCCAGTGGTTCAAAGACTGCTTGAGGTTTATGGGTCTAAGGACAAAGGTACTGCATCCTATATAAAAATCAAGCCCCAATCCGTATGGCAGACCCTCAACACCACTCCAAGATCAGAACCTTGGCTAAATAGGGCCTCGGCCAAAGTAGACATAAGTGATATGCTCACTGAACACGCGACGAAAATATTTGACAAGGCCTTTGGAGACTCCGTCCTATCAACCAATACTCTCTCGTCTCAACCGTAGTACTTAGACCCCTTTGACAAATTAGCCTTGGCAGTTGTCACCTGGAGGGTAGAGTGAATCATGTGGTAGTCATAGAAAGATTCAGCCAAGCTGCTATCTCTTAGGGTACATTTAGTCCCCCTGCAAACTACTTCTATATTCTCCAAGTCCTTGCCTATCTCTCTACACCAATCCTCCACCAGGCTCTTAAAGGGGTATTTATGATCTATGTGATATTCTCCCATGGAAATACTCTCCCCAGTCAGGGAACACCTGATCTTATGACCAAAGGGGCCATTTAATTGCCTACGCACGCTATCCTTATAGGCCTTGATCTGAGGGTTTATAAGTTGGCGCAGTGCAGAGATGACATCTTGTTTGGTCTTTTTCTGCAGGGGCACAGGGGCTGACTTGGGAAACAGAGTGTCAATTATTTTTGCCTTGCCCAGCCAGATCTCAGTTTTTGAGTTGGGGCTAACCATGACAATCCCCTTGACAGCCTTGGCTTGAAACTTTTTAGAAACAACTTTGTACTTAACTTCGCCCTTGGACTTAATAGCATTATAAGTAGCTATAATAGTCATCACGTCATCGACAAACCTCTTATCATCCCCTGAGAGGACTTTGCCCACCTGGTTGGAATTAGTCACCTCTGACCACTTCTTACCAAAAGTAGTTTTGGTATACTTGGTTCCGTCTACGTAGATGTATCTTGATTTAGACATAAGATTTTGTTAACCAGGAGGTCGGTTTTTTTGTTGATCTCATCCTGGTTTTTTAGGTCAGGATTTTTTCTAATAACAGTTGCCGTGGTTCTTTTTCTCACCAAGACATCTGTTAAAAACTCCTCATCTGTTTCATCCAAAGAAGCTATTCTATATAGCAATTCCTTATTAGTAGAAAACAAGGTGTCCAAGGATGAGTCATCCTCTACTTGGTCTTCAACTAGTTCTGAGTGGTCATTTAATTCCGTAAAGCTCATGGAAAAAGCTTTTCTAACCTGGCCAACCCTTTTGGCAGAGATTTCAATTCTCTTAGCTATCTCATTGTCTGACATAGAAGGGTCTTCTAAGAGGTACTTTCTAATCTTCAAGTACAAATCAGAGTATGACCGGGGGATCCTAACCAGTCTAGAGTGATCTCGGAGATAGTTTAACATATGAAACTGCAGGTTACGATTAACCCACGTAGAAAAATTGGCACCCTTAGTAGAATCCCAAGTCTTATGCAAGCGGACAATATACTCAAGAGCCACATCCCTAAGCTCCTCATAAGGCAGCCCAGTAAAGGAACTAATTTTCCTAGCTACTTGATTGGCCTTCCACATCTGGCTAATGATGACCTTATCGTCTTCAGTGGTACGACGAGGGTTTTTTGTCTTGAGTTTATTCTTTCTAACTCCTCTTGGGTTTAACTCTTTACTCATGACTTTCTTTCAATGGAATTTAATATAAAATCCTTGAGCTGTGATGCAGCCAAGAGCCCATCTGTGTTAATCCCTAGGAGTTCATTGTCTTCATCAAGCACAGCGAAATTAGGAGTGCCGTCACACCCCACAAAATCACAGAACTCCCAATCGTCCTCGGTTACATCCCAAGTCCCAAAGCCAATATTATAATGGGGGTAAGATTCTGCCAGATCACCAGCTACTTCACCCCAGATTGGTTCCATTGCCCCACAGGCAACGCACCCAGGTTGTTTGAAAAATACAACCTTGTATAAAAAATTGTTTGCCATATTTTTATGGTAGTAGTTAGATTATAACAGTAATTAAGAAAAATGTCTAGAACCACTTAGTGGTTTCTTTAGTTGTCCTTCCTGGTACCCCATTAATATTTAAGGAAGTCCTCCTAGAGGATGCCTGGTGGTTCATCTGGGGTAGCCTTGTTCTATCACCACCGTGAACAGCTTTGGCTCCCATAATCTCATCCCTGTATACTTGAACCCCGTACACAAATGCGTCTACAAAGTCATCGTTTTTAATAAAGGGAAAAGAAGTAAGCTCGGACAACCTCTCGGGGAGATGGGGAATGTTCTTATAAATAGACACCCTGCCATCTTCAACAATAGGGGCAACGGCATTGGCCCTTAGGACTTTGTCCTTGTTGGGGACCAACTCCTTGACTGTGATGTTAAGATCCTTTTTAAAGGACTGCATAAGGGGGATACCATTGGCCCTCCCTTCCATATACAAACATCTGACTTTCCATCTGTCCATCCATTGGGGGATCAGTTTTTGTAGATCGGGGAACTCCAGTTTCTCCAGTATTACGTGGATGAGGTGTAGTTTACGGCTCCTTCTGTGATACCCCCAGATGCAAACCGCAGTGAAATCATTCCTTGTCTCAGCTTTGTATGCAGTGTCAATAGTGGCATAGATAAAATCGTATGCGTCAAAGTTAGTCTCATGGTATTGAAACCAGGGATTTTTGAAAATAGCCCCTTGTTCTCCCATGGGACGGCCCTGGTATAGGGTGTCAAAAACAGACTCACCTTGTTTTTTAATTGACTCAAGTTCAAACACAGGAAAGAACTCAGGCCAATGTGACTCACCCAACTTGCGCCCCAGGGGGTCATTATCCTCGTCTATACACAGAGCGGGTACATTTAGTTCACGCCATCTATCAGGGTCAGCTTTAAGAAGCCGTCCAATAACATCATCTACGTGAAACCTAGTTCCCATAGAAATAATGGCATTATTGGGCAGACCTCTCGTCAAAAACTGAGTCTGAGCCCAGCTAAATGTGGACTCCATAGTGGCAATAGAATTACCATCTTCTAGAAGGTCATCAAGAATGCCAACCCCTGGAAGCTCATCCTCACTAATAACTCCAAAACCAAATCCAGTAACACCACCTAGGGCAGAGCCCACCATAATCAACCCACCAGCCCCACTGCGGATGAATTTGAGGTTGCACTTTTCAGGGTTGATGGGGCATTCAGGGAAGATCCATTTAAATGCGTCCGATGTGACAAAATCTAGTACCGCTCTGGAGTTCTCATTAGATAGTTTGAGAGCATATGATGCCATGATAAACTGAGCACTGGGGCTACGCCCTAGCTGCCAAGCAGGGAACACCTTGGATATGAGAAGAGATTTCCCAGTCCTGGGGGGTAGTGAAATGGCCGTTCTATTGAACTCTTTGTCCCCATCACCAATCTTTTGAAGATATGAGCCAATAAGCTCATGGACTTTAAAGGGCTCAAATTTTCCAGATGTGGGCACTTCCGAGGTAATGTACCTGGCAAATGTCAAAAAATCTGTCCTACATCTCAACCTAAGCAATTCCAGCTTGTCTGAGCTGGATAGAGTGCTCAGGGATTTCTCCATCTCAGCTACTATTATTTTTTGCTTAGCTAACTCTTGTTTATTCATAGATTAACAATCAGGGTTCCCTTCATTACTCCTCTGGACTTCGTTAAATATTGTATTAAGAGTCTCTTCTGGGACCAATCCAGGGTATAGACGAGGGGACAGACTTGGTATAATGTCCTCTCCCTGGTCCTGGGGCGAGGTGCCATTGATCCTAGAAGATAGAGAATAATTCAATATCCTGTCTTCATTAAAGAATGTTTCCATGTCGTCTAGTTCAAAGAACCCAGGAACATCAGGGGCAAAGTTTCCCAGGATTACATTCTTTAGATTGAACTTAGACAAACCTGGACTAATACTTCTCCACTCCCTATCAGCCCTTCTTAATCCCATATTGAGTATTTTATTGGCCTCTTTTTTACTCAAACTATTAAGCCGAGATAATGTTTTGATATTTTTTATCGATTTCACAATCGAACTAGTGGGTATCACACCACCCCTAGGCCCAGCTTTTACATTGTCTAAGTACTTGGTAAACCTATATAAATCTCTAATTGCTTCTGAATTATCCTTAACACTCTTCAGGAGTTCATTGACAGTGGATAGACCTTTTTTGGTACCACCACCAGTCTCAAACAAGCTGGCTAATAGTTTATAGCAGATGTCTATTAGTTTTCTCTCTATTGACTCTACCTTGGTGATATTATTATCAGCCTGTTTGAACGCAGTTTGTACTGCTTCAAAGCTATATGCCAACTCCGCCATAAATTCTGGCTGATCCGCAAACCTGGCATCAAAGACCGTCTTAGCCAGATCTTTAAGCTTAGGAGAGCCCAATATAAGAGTTAGGTCTAACGGGTTTTGTACCCTTAAATCTTTCCCCAACCCCGTAGGTGATACCCCCAAGGATTTTGCAACAACGTTGAGGTTGTTCTGCAAAGGGTTATTAGTTGGTGAGTACGATACTGTTGTACTTGAGGGGTTAGATCCACATTTTTCTAATAGATTAACCCCATCGGAATCTTGACCATGAGAGGTTTTTCTACAGGAGGGATCGCAGGGGCATCCTGATCCAGAATTACCTCTACCAAACAGACCCCCAGAAAGACCCCCCAGTATACCAACAACGGGGTTACTACCCGTCAGGGCCTTGACGGCATCAAGACCTATACCTCCAGGTCCCAGGAAGCTTGCAAAGCCCGCCCCTTGCCCAATTAGACTCAGAGCAGTAGTTGCCAACTTAGGCACAGAACCTGCTAGTTTTTCAATAGAGTCTATGTTTGAAAAGTCTGAAAATAACTTAGCAACCGTTCCTAGGCCCCCTCCCGATACAAGAGAAGATAAACCGTCTAAATCAAAATTAGAGAAATCAGTTTTGTTATTTAATATAGACTGTACTTCATTAACTAAACCACCCCCCAGAGCAGCATCTACAATAGATGAGTAATTCAGAGGTTGGTTCTTAAGGGCTACTCTTCCAATATCAAACAAAGGAGATAGTATCCCTCTCAAAGTAGACGGGAGCACATCAAGCCCAAAGGCAACTGAGGTATCAATAGCCCCAAGTGCCCCCCCGGACATATAGGAAAAGTAGACACTAGCCGCTGCAGGGGAGATATTACTTAGTGCTTCATTTAGAGCCTGTTTTCCTATGTCTTCAAGGGAACTTTTTACATTGCCACTTCTGGTCCCACTGACAAGAACATCAGCAATTCCTCCCAATGTAGAGAGAACTTCAGCAGTGCCAGAACTAAGATCTCCGCCTTTTTCAAACTCCCTTGATAGTTTTGATACCACTGCATCAACGCTAAGATTGCTTTTACTTAAGATAAGACTTTTTGCTATATTGGACCAAGTCTGTCCCGCATCAAACCTACCGGGGAGTACATTTGCAGCTTCTAATAGAAGTCTGAATGTGGGATCGGTGCCAAAAGGGGGAATTGCAATAAGGGCCTCACTTATAATTTGCTCCTCAAAACCCTTTACAAAATCGGAACCACCACCTACAGAACCAAGAGCGGCAATGGGAGTTATGCCTTTGATCCAATCAATTTTCTTAGGGGGGAGATCTTTATTGAAAAACTGAAGGGGATCGCGTTTGCCTTGCTTAGCCCACAACATCTTCCCTGCATATCTGCTACAGATAATGAACTCAGACTCCCTACCGTTGTCCAGAATGGCATTCATTCCGTGCAGGGACTCGGAACAATCTGGTAGAGTGGTCCTGAAAAAGATAGGAGTGGCTCCTACGGGTATCCACCCATAGTTACCATTCTCATCTCTCCTACACCTGATCAACATTGACCTGTAAGACCTATCTTCGGAGAACTCATGGATCTCTCCTGCCAGGTCTTTTGTACAAGTAGGAATGCCAGGATTTGATTTATACTTATCGCTAACAGTGAGGTCCGAAGACGCACCAGGGTCTAAGCCTTTCTCAATCCACTCAGAATGAGTAAGGGATTTCCAAGCCCAGCTAGCTTTTTCAGTTCCATCTCTTTGGGGGCTATTTCTTCTAAGGCAGATAACCATGTCCTGCCCCATTTCGTTTGAGATAATATAAGTCCTACCCTTATTTCCTTCGTTACATTTTAATCCAGGGTCTCCATTTCCCCCTGGCGACTTGGATGCGAGCTGGTCCGAGACAATTGGAATTTGAATTGGATTGCCAATTGAACCTTGGCCTTGATCGCTGCTATAGATGGCAGTGACGATTCCCGCAGCAGAGTTTCCCTGTATTTTTATAATTGTACACCTGGCCCCTATGAACTGGGAGGAGAGCTGGCCAGACCCCGACCCACTCACATAAAGCCAATCACTCTGTATTCCGTCTTTCTTAAAAATTACCTTTACTCGTCCCTCTTGCTTGGGATCTGCTACGGCAGAGATTGTGGCCTCTTCATTATACGGATCAGCATAGGGGGCCCCTGTACTTTCTGCAATTCTTCTCAGAATCTCATGTGACTGAGCAAAATCATCAAACATCTGGTACTTGGTCATTATTGCTCCTCGTACTCAGGCTCAAAGAATGCATCGCCAACCACCCACAAGTCAGCAGACAAGTAGGGGTATTGAACCCTGGCATTTGTATTCAAAGGCATCCAGTTTTTGACTATGTATTCTACTTTGGACCAACTTTTGCCGTTTCTGTTGTAGTAATAGGGAACTCTGAAGATAACATTATTTACAGAGTCCTCACTAGTGATCCTTGTAACACCAACAACTAACTGATTTTTATAGTTATTGGTCCTCAGGTCCTCGTCATCACCAACTTGTGCAAACTCTTGCTTAAAGGGAAGAAGAGGGGAAGAGTCTACTTCAATCGCCCTAAGTCCAGATTTAGGCCTAAGAAGACCCGCTTCTAAGTCTACAACTTCAAGTTCCAGAGGGCTGTGCGCTTTTAGTCCAAATAATGACACCAGGAATACTATGTTAAGTATACCTCCCTTTGATTCAATCATTCCATTCCAATCACTTGATAGGAACTTGGGGTCATCTGTGCTTCCTAAGACAAGGGTGCTGGTATTGTAATCGTCTGTATCAGTTGACCACGTAGTATACTTGACGTCTTGAATTATCTCCCCTGTGTAGGAATTTATTGTGAACTTTTCAATCTCGCCATAATTAATAAACCCTTGATTCTCTATGTCCTCTGGGTCGGTTGTCCACAAACTACTAGTGGTAAACGGTGACTCTTGAAGAATTTTTGACTTATGGTTAACCCCATCCACATCACGGTCCCACCACCCAAAAGTATTTTTTATAATTGTCCTTTTAATGTCAATGCTCCAGTTGACATCCCAAAGATTTCCAAACATACCAATATGCTGTGCTAACCAGTCCAGTGCAAAAGGGTAGCAAGTATCGGGGTCTAGATAATCCCTGTAAAAGTTGGAAATTCTTCCCTTAGACTCACTTAACTGCTCATCAATACCAGAAGTTAACCACTTCGACGCAGTCTCTTCGTTGTCTATTGAGCTATATGCCCCAGAAGTCCCAGGTAGTCTTAAGTATACAGGTCTTGCAATATCCGACTTCCCATAATCTACCCTTCCTTGTGTCAATGAACTGGGGACTACTTGAATGGCTTTGTCAAATAAAGAACTTAATCTGTCATAAATATTAGCTAGGAAGTTCTGATCGTCGTCAAGATTACTGGCTCTTGAAGAGTTGATTTCATCTAGAGCCAAGTCGTACCAAGGTTGTCCTAGGGGTTTAATGTCCTCTTTCAGGAGATCTTCAACTGGGACCGGGGAGGGGTTGTAATACGAGGAACTCTTAAGCCCCTCAGCAATGAATCTTTCTTTCTTATCCTCACCACCTATAAGGATAAGGTAAGCAAAGTTTTTAAATAATTCTCTGACAAAAGTTTCTTCCTTTAGATAGGAATTGGGTGGGACGTAAAACTCACAATATCTACTAGTCCCCAGTCTATTGTGTCTGAGTCTTATAAGGCCATTACTTTGTAATACGAAATATGCATCGAATTCCGATGTAAACTCCCACTTAGTAGAGCTTATTCTAAGTGACCCATCTGACTTAAGTTCGGATACTCTTCCTAGTCTGCCAGACACACACTTCCCTGGGTTGCATAGCTTATTGGTACCATTTCCGTACAAACACGACATTTTGACCGATGCACAATTTTCCTTATTAACATTTTTACTAGGGATACCATGAGCTAATATGGTATACGACCCATCTTGATTAGACGTTGCTAATCTTTGGTCAAGATATACACTAGTAACAGATGGCAAAGATGATGAGTCTATTGCTTTTTGTCTGGGAGTATTTAGATCTTTTTCGGAAAAAACTACTGTGCCATTGATGTGGTCAAAAATTTTGACAGGCTTTGTCCTATCAAAATCGATAGTAATTCTTCCAGATTGAAAAGATGAATTACTCCTTCTACGGGGGAAGGATTTCCCTGTTGTCCAAACGCTCATGGTGTTATGGCTGGGGTGTACAGGTTGTTGTATACAAAGGTGTGGGAATTATAACTAGTGTTTGAAGTAAGGGACACGCTACATCTCCACATCTTAAACGATGTTATTTTACTTGGGCTTGTGTATTTAGGAGTCGAACTATCTACAACATATGCATAGTCATACAAACACTCAGTTTCATCAATGGAATCCTCTCCAGAAAAGCTTGCACATAGACCATCTAGGGATGTCTCATCTGGGATCATTACCTTCATTGCCAGGTAGTTAACTGAGTCTGTTAGTGGGCTATTTGCATAGACTAATTTGATGCAATCCTGATAACTTAGATCTGACCCTAGACCTAGATAGACTGGATTCAATGAATCAACAAGTGTGTTATAAATTGTCTGAGCTTCAAGTTCAATAGACGTAGTTAGATTGTCGGGGTTGTAGTAGATCTCTATTACCACGTCCAGGGGAATGACTTCTGGAGGTATGACAGAGATATTGGTCCCCATCACAACCCTGTTTTTTAATGACTCTATTACTAATTTTTTAGAGGCTTCGGAAATAGGATTCCCATCTGAATCCCCCGCTACTATGAAAACCCCACCAATACCCTGGGGGATGAGGTCAAACCTCTCCTCATACGTCAGTGCTTTTACTATTTGAGCCTCGGGGGCTACCATGTTGAACTCTTCTTCAAAGTCCCCAGGAGTGGTGAGGTTTCTCCTACTCAGCAATGAGAACACTCTGGTCTTCATCTCTTCCACGGACTCGATATTCCTGCCACCCGTGGCGGGTTCAAGATTGGTAACAGCTCCTAGGCCAAGGAAGGTCCTTTCTATTCTGTTGATGCTATTTGCGCCAATGTTATAGATAGTTCCCCACTTTTCAGACTTCGCCACTCCAGTAACACTGTCATATCCTGAGCTAAGTGTGACCTCTTCGGTCATGATATATGTAAGCCCGGAGTCTGAGTATAATTTGGTACCAGCGGGGATAATCACCGATCCCTGGTAGCCATCAATGGGTAAAAACGTAATAGTTACAACTGCCCTAGAGCCCACGATTCTTTGGACCCCTAGCTGTCTAAACCACTGCAGGCTAAACGCCTCGGGCAGATTATTCAGGTAGTACAGTAGCTCAGATTGGGCAAATGCTTGGCCCTCACTGATAGCGGCAAGAGGGGAGGCCGGGGTGAAATCATTGAGCGCCCCTTCAGATTCAATATTAATCCTAGTCTGAATTGCACGGACAATCTCTACTAGATTCCTAGGATCTAGCTGGAGGGGTAAAATAGGGCCGTATACGTTTGCCATAGTTAGAATGCAGTGCTTTTGTTTCTAGATGTGAAAAGGTTTCCTTTGTCTGGGTCTACGTTTGTACCATCAAAATCAGGAAGGTAGGAGATGTCCAAAAGATCCCCGTTGGACATTGTTTTTGGATCAAAACTGGTGTATCCAGCTAGGTCAAGGCTAAGAAGACTTATGTTATAGATGTCTTTAATGTCTTTTGGTAATCTAGACATGGCAGAGGAGGCCAGTTCATCCAATGCCTGGGGAAGGTTAGTGTTAATGGTGGTCCCTTCTTCTTCACTAAGAGAGGTTGCCATGGCAGGGTTGAACAATGCCTCTAGGGAATATGGGGAATAACCCACATACCCGTACTGAGCAGATTGTTTCAAACTTGTAGGCAAAGTATTGGTATCTGCTGTCATCTTTGGATAGGGGATATTATTGTAATAGTCATCAAAAGTTAAATATCCAATATCGAAAAGTACTCCATTGTAGTCATACCCTAGCTCAACTGAGTCATCAAGAGGGATTACGGTGTCGGGAGGTATTTTGTCTAATTTAGTTAAGGAGTTGTTGTTGACAATAGAAACAATCTCATCCACATTCTCCCCAACTGATACGTTCGACCTTAGTTCCTCGGCAATAGCTGAGATTACTGGGGGAAATAATTCAGCGGGTATTGACACCCCTGGAACGTCAAGGGAGATCTTGATATATTCCTCTAACCCCCTGTAATACTCAGAATTACTATCGAGATTGTTCCACAGCTCGGACTCAATCTTGCTTGACATGGAGTTGTACCAATCATCCCCACCCAAGCTGGGCTTATTTACATCAACCCAATCTTTAAAATCACTAGGTTCAGAGGCAAGACCCTGTAGTGCTAGTGAGATATGAGACCTTACCTCATCCCCCTGCCCATAAAGCCCACTAAAAATAGAGGATGGGAGATTAAAATCAAGCCCCCTAGTGGGAGACATCATGTGGATTTGATTTTTTACCTCTCTGAAATAATCAGGGTTGCCATAGGCCACAGCAGCTAGGCCTCCCAAACTACTATGAGCATCAGTGGCGTAATTTGTCTTAGTCACTATGGGTACAACTATATAACATTAAACTAGAGTTTGACGTTTAAAGTTGAAGTGTAAATACCCAAGACACAATGGCAGAAGGCACCTTTCAGACATTAAATACCCCACTTAGTGGGGAACAGCCGTTTATTGGTGATCTTCTTGAAGGTGAACTAGTAACTAATACAGCCGATGGGAGGATCTGGGTTGGAGACGCTATTGGGTCCCCAATCGAACTAGGTGGGGCGGCAAAGAATAAGCCAATTGGTGTGTCTTTTAGCTCAAACTACGTAGAAGTAGATCTATCAGACCCCCAAAACCTCCCCATTTCCAACTCAAATCCCGAGACCATCCCCCAAGGTTTCTATCAAGAGATGAGATTTATTCTTAGGTTCCCTAGTAACTTATCTTCCATAAGTACCTTTACGTCATATTTCGACTACGGCATTAATTGGGGTTTAAAGTCTATGTGGGATCCTACGTCCACTTCAACAGCTAACAACCCCATTGACCATTATAAAAAAGCCAATCAGGTAATGGTTATCGAACTAAGTTCTTTTGGCCCTAGCACTGAATGGATGGGACGCCTGATCTGGGCAAAATTAACTGCATCATAAAGTACGCAAACCATGTTAACCAAGATTGACTTTAACAACGGACTTATTGTTCGTGCAGCATTTCTAAACGAAGTCCAAAAGGGAACTAGTTTTTCTGAACTCCCTAGGGAGGATTTCTATTCAGAGCCCACTGACATAGAACATAGTTCGTGGAGTATTGGAAGTAGAGATAAAATCAAAGATTGGGAGATTGCTGATCCTACCAATGAACCCCAGACCTCCCTGGGCAGACTTGTTTATGATGGTTTGGTACTTGGATATGATTCTGAAGCTAGTGAAGTAACTTTTGGACCAGCAACTCTAGTTGATGTACCCGATGGCTATGCAGTTTGGGTGGAACAGGGTAGCGTAATTCTCAGCGATGGTGAGAAGATCTCATGGGGCAGACAGACTGTTAAGTTGATTAGCGGATCCCAAGTAAATTATATTTATCTATCAGAACCCCTTGCCCTGGAGACTATTGAAGCAGGTGGACAAGTACTACTGTCAATTGGTACCTCTCTCCCCTCTGCAACTTTCCCACACGTTCCCCTGGCCAAAATTACTCTTGATGGAAGCCAAACAGGTCTTCTCCTGGGGACAGAAGGTGATGCCAACACCGTAGTTGGCCATGGTTACATTGATCTTCGTCCTTCTACTCACATTGGAAACCTCAATACATACCCTCGTAACCTTACTAATACTGCTGTTCTCACTGACTCTACTCAAATCAGCAGCTGGGAACGGGCCATCGTAGATACGTCCAATGGCTCTCTTGTAATCACACTGCCATCTAATCCCGAAAACTCAGATAGAGTAGCTATTGCGGATATTTCCGGGACTTTTGATCGCTACCCTGTAGTCATCAGAGTGCCCGATGATTGTGACTACAAGGTAAATGGCTCTGTTGATGACTGGATTATCAACATTAGAGATTCTCACCTTGAGCTTTTCTATAATATCGATACCAATCAGTGGAAATTTGAAGAGTCCCCTGGAGGAGAATGTAGCCCTGTAATGGGTAGCTTCCTTAGCTGTGGGGGTAAGGAGTTTATTGGTGAACGGCTTGCCCAGGAATGCCCAGATGGAGAAAATCTGCCTTACACCTATCCCAATCCCCCAGAAGGAGTTTATGAGTATGACTTAGGGTCTGGTAAATGTTATAAAAAGTACAACTCCAATGTTGCTATTTATGCCAACGGCCAGGGTGGACTGATTACTGTCCCAGCATCAGCCCGTTGTGACAAGGATAAATCCCTACAAGGGTCTGGGGCTAACGTAAGAAATGTCATCTACGTTGATCCTAGTATTGGTGATGACTCCCTTGATAACAATGGTTTCTCTCCAGATAGACCTTTCCGTACTCCAGAGAGAGCAATTATCGAAGGCACCAGAGAGAGCCGTAGGCCTGGTATTTATGATGACAGATACGACAGGATCCTCATTGAACTCTCCCCTGGGGATTACTATGTAGACAACTCCCCTGGTAGTGGGAGCACAGCTAACCTCACTGGGGATGCGGGTCTGATTCAACGTGTTTCGACGGGTGTTTTTGTTAAGACATCTATCCAAGGTGAACGTAACACCGTTCTTGATATTGAGTCAAATAACGTAAGCTCTAACCAACCACCTAACTTTATCAACCTTGGTCGAGTTCTTTACTCCGCCAGTGGCGGCGTAGGTAATATCTCTAAACTAGAAAAAGTTTCCCCCTCCTCGTCGATCTGGAAGATCACCCTGGAGTATGTAAAGGGTAGCTTCAACAGAGACGACGAACTCTATTATGACAATCTCTCTATTGTCAACCCTGTAACGGGTGGAATTATCGTACCCAGAGGTATTAGCATTAACGGGGTTGACCTAAGAAAGGTCAGAATTCGCCCCATGTACGTACCAACCCTAAACCCGGTACAAAATGACCCACAAATCAAAACTGCTATTTGGAAGGTCACCGGGGGTTCGTATGTGTCTCTCCAAACTTTCACTGATAACCTTCAGTATTCAAGAACTCACAACACCGTTACATCTGTAGTTTTTGCCTCTAGGTCTGAACTGGCTGGTGATGAGACAACTACGTCCTATTACGCCAAGCTCAATGCCCTCTTCAGCAGCCATGATGGTTGGTATGGAGAGGGACTGGAGTATTTGGGAGGTGAGTCTACAATCGTAGCCCCTGTGCCTGCGTCTTACGCTTCTCGCCAGCAAGATAATGAGGAGAACCAAACCGGTCTTCCTGTTGGTGACTCGCGCCCAGATGCCCCTGTGTCATACCCTGGAGCTTCACGGCTTGTCTATACCGGGGATGTAACTGAGACTCCATATAATCTACCAGACGTAAACTCCACCAGATCATCTTCTCCCTACGTATTTAACTGCTCAGTTCGTTCTATTTTTGGCCTAAATGGTCTCCATGCAGACGGAGCCCTAGTGGATGGACTCAAGTCCATGGTTACTGCTAACTTCACCCAAGTTAGCCTACAGACCGACCCTAACTGTTATGACCAAGATACCTACTATCTCGACCCCCCGGCTAATCAATCTGAATCAAACTCCAAGAAATACAAAGAAAGCTCCTCTGATAAATTCAAGTACAGAAACGTCGGATTTAGAGGAAGTAACGATGCTGTAATTCAAATCGTTTCTTGTTTTGTTATTGGCAACTCTGACCACTTTGTCTCAGATGCTGGTGGAGACTTGTCTATTACAAACTCCTGTTCTGACTTTGGAGATATCTCTCTTAGGGCCATTGGATATAAAAACAAAGCCTTTAGCCAAGACGAGGGTACCCCCAACGGTGAATACTCTGGGACTCGTCTCCTAAAAATCATTCCACCCAAGCCCCTTACATATTCTCAACCCTACCCCACACTAGAAGACGCTGAGATTGGAACAGGGCTTCCTTTTGCACATGACGAAACTAAAGACTATATCCTAGCAAACAAGGGGCCTGGGGACACAATGCCCGCAACGTTTAGAGTTGTAATTAACAACTCCGAACAGAAGTATTTTAACCTAGACAATCCCCCTACCGCAGAGGACATGGGATTTGGCCAATATGCTTATACAAAGAAAAATTCCCTAGACCAGTATGAGCTAGTAGGTGGTGAATCCCACCCAGAAAGGAAGAGATTCTACATAACTGGTTTTGATGAGAATGCAAACTCTATCAACTTTGCAGCTAACATTATGCTGGCTGATCCTAGTGGAGCGGGGTTTGATGTACTTGATGACAAGTCAAAAATCTTCACATGGGATCCCAATATTGATGCAAATGGAGATTACCCAGGAAGATGGTATGTAACCGTAAATACAAATAACATTGAAGAAACCACAACTCCAAACGCAGACGGGTATCTAATTAAAAAATTAGACTATGCCTTTAGGTATAAGTTGCTTAGTGAGCCAACCACAGCGCAACAAATCCTAGCAGATAGAGACTTCATCTTTCAAGGTAGCTCTATTAGAACTATCCGTGGAATTGACAACCGCACAAACGATGAACGTATTTACAGAGCCGTTCTAGATGGCTTTAAGAAAGAGATGGGTATTCGCAGACCCCAGCCATACTATGTCATCGAAAAACAGGCAGGGGTTGCTGGTGGGTATATGAACGAGGGTGCGGACCTTGGAGACAACCCTCTTACCACCACTTCCATCATTCCCTATGCTGATGTGCTAGGGGTATCACGTACAAATTCAAATTACTCAAGCTATGACGGTCAGTATGTCACATACGTAACCCATAGTGAAGACGCACGTCGTGTTTTTGAAGGAAGTCTCTACCCTGATATTGACTACGATGAACCTGAGAGAACAGCGGACCCAGAGTCTTCCATCACCAGGACTGCCCTGGTTGCAATGTTGGCAAGACCTGGTGTTTGGTTCTCTTCTCCAATTGGTCCAAGTCAAGAGGAGATCACTGTTAAAACCTCGTCTGGGGTAGAGATTCCCGGCATTAGAATCGGTCTCAGAAGACCCTCTATTATTAGAGCGTCGGGTCATACCTGGGAATGGACAGGCTATCTGAACTATGACACTGCACTGCCCGCCTTCCAGAATAACCCTCTTGATGAGAAGTTTGCTCTTGCCAAGATTATTGATGAGTCTAAGGGAGGCAGGGTCTATGCAACTGGTATGAATGAAGAGGGTAACTACTTCATTGGTACTACTGTATTTGACCTTAGAAGTGGTGAGCAATTTGCAATTCCCTACAAAGATGACTCTGGGGATGGAATTTCAAACCAAGTATTTAGCAACGTAGCCATTAGGTCCACCCTTCTGATGAAGGATAACTCTTCAGTTATACTTGGTAAAGACACTTCAATCTACGTTAGTGATAGCACCACAATCAAGTCCCTGACTACAGGGGATATAGCTATTACTGGGTCTAATATTCCTCAAATCTATGCCACTCCACAAAAAGCTGGACTGGTACAACTTGCCAAGCCTGAGGAAATTCGTGGAGCTGCGGGGGCCAGCAAGGGAGTTGCCTCGCTTGTAGTTGTAACTGCTGCTGACTTGGCTAATGAACTTAATTCCAGGTTTGACGGAGCCATTCAACAGGGTACGGGAATCATAGTTGATGTTCAGTCAGTAGAGGCTGAAAACGGAGACCCCAACGACCCCAACGATGACATCTCCAGGTTTGTGGTGGCCGTTGATCCAGCCTATGGAGGGTTTACCCCAGTTGGTGGTATTATTATGTGGTCGGGAGCTATTAGTGCCATTCCAGAAAACTGGAAGTTGTGCGATGGTAGATATAATACTCCTGACCTTAGAGATAGATTTGTTGTTGGTGCTGGTACCAGTTACTCAGTGGGTTCTACTGGTGGTGCGAGCACAGTTGTCCTAACTACTCAACAAATCCCAGCCCACAACCACGGTGGTGATACGTTAGAAAGTGGTGCTCATACCCACTTCATAGCTGCTCCACCTGATGGGTCTGGAGTTGAGTCAGGAAAGCAACCCATTAATTCAATCACTCAAGTTGCAGCAGTTGGAACTGGTGGAGGGGGCACTGGGCCTAGTGATCCTAATTACGATGAGAATGAACAAAAGAGAGATTATGAGCTTGAAAAGTCTATAAGTGCTGCCACACTTGGCCTAAGCAGCCTGGAGCCTGTGCACAGCCACGGCATTGCCATTCAGGGCGGCGGACTCCCCCACGAGAACAAGCCTCCGTACTATGCTCTTGCCTACATTCAAAGGGTTTCCTGATGCTAAGAACTGTGTCTGAGTCGGGGAAAAAAGCCCGTGGGCCTCGGTGGTGGGGGGTGATGACAGAGTCACTCCCCAAGTTTAACCTCCCCCTACTCAGACCAAAGACTTGGACCAGGGAAAAAGCTGAGCAGTGGATAGATCTCATCCCGGCAAAGTGTCCCTTTGAACGCCAACTGTGGTGGCGTAATGTACTGGTTCTTTACATCCCACCGTTGTGTGGGCTTAATCCCCTAAGCCGTCAGCTATATGAGATTCGCCTTGAAGCCCAGACTTATTTGATGTCCATCTCTGATAAAGCATAGGGCCTGATTAAAACTGGTTGAAAGTCTTGTAAGACTAGGTAGGGTCCTGGTCGATTTTGGCATTGTAACAAAAATCTGGGGGTTGACTCCTCGGGTGTTTTGGTTTATAATGTTGCCAGTGAGAAAGGAATGGCCAAATCCATTCCGAACTTACTTTTATAGAGAGAACCAACCAATGGCATCAACTTTCAAGGTTACAACGATCAATGTGTCCACCAATGCCCCTGAGCTAGTTCTGCTCAGCGGTCGTGAGTATACCAGACAGTACACCGCTCTGCCCAACGCTAACCTCCCCAAGGCTATGCGTAACAGCTTGGGTGTTGTATTTGAATATCTCACTGGACAAGAACTTCCTCTTGAGGATAACACTTTCCTGATCAAGGCTGAGAGCGGGGTCTATTCTCGCCTTTTCGGTCCTGTTCTCAAGGCTGGTGCTGATGAGGTAGAGGGCACAGCGACTGGTGAGCTGTACATTCAATGGGGGTCTAACTTTATCCCTATCAAGGCTGAGAAGGGTAAGTTTACTCGCTCGGATGGTACTGAGATTGAGGCTGAATTCGGCCAATTCAATTTCAGTGGTCGTGGCGAAGACCCCGCTATTCTCGTCTCCGTAGATGATCCTAATGGTGAGGGCCAAGTTGTTCTTCCCATTGCGGTTCGTTTCGTAGACTGGAAAAACCCCCCTGACGCTAAGTCTATGGGTGTCATGCTGAAAAAAGCACCGGAGCAAATCTCCACTGTTATTCAGCCCGTGGCAACCCGTGGATCTGGTGGCGGGGAGAATTCGGGTCGAGTCCAAGCTACTCAGGAGGTCGAGTTCCGCTCTCTTGATGTAGAGACTCCATACAACGTGATCTCCTACTACCCCTGCAAGACCAAATTTGGTGTTGCTTATAAAATCCTCATCCAGGACTACCCTGAGGTTGGGGAGATTGGGGCTGCTTGGGCACACTCAAGCATTAAGCCCCTCCTGGCAACCAAGCCAGAGATCACCGAGGAAAACCCGGCTACCCTTACTGTTAAAAGTAAGGAGCAGACCGACGATGGTAAGTGGAGGATTCGGGCCAACCTCCTCCTCAGCATGTCTGAGGAAGTGGATGAGTCTGAGCTTAATCTTAACTTTGGTAATTGAGCAACCCTCAGTTGACCCGTTAGCAGTAAGATGGGGGGACCTCTGGGTCCCCCATTTTTATGATCTACCATGGCCTAATTGACAAAAAACACTGGGGGGATGGTCCTTGGATGGATGAACCCGACTTTGGTATATGGGAACCTCCCACTCCACACACAATATGTATATTGTCTAGAAGAGACATGGGCCACTTGTGTGGATACGCGGGAATACGTCTGCCTACAGACGATCAAGGACTTGTAAGAAATCTTGTAAAGAATAATTTGCTGATTAAGGAGGTATCTAGAAACAATCACAAGGTTCACGGAGGGGTAACATTTACTGGGGAAGGTAGTAAAATACAACTCCCAGAGGAAGTTGATGAAGATTGGGTTAAATCTTATTTTTTCTTGGGATTTGACTGTGCCCATCATGGAGATTTGTGCTTCTTATTTTCAAAATATACTAGGCCTGAGTCTGCGAGCTTGAAGAGGACTTGGCCAGTGTACAGAGATTGGGACTATTGCAAATCTCAATGTGAATCCTTGGCAGAGCAGATGTATTACTCCTGTCAGGGGGTTTACCTAGGTTAAAGCTTTATAGACTGAATATTAGCTAAATGGATAAAAAGAAAAAAGTCTTCAAGCCAGAGGGTTGGACTTTCACTGATGATAAGAAAAACCTCATGGCAGATCAGAAAGAAGACGAATATCATACCAATGGCCATTATTATAACAACCCAGAGGGGGAGTTTGGTGCTGCCAAAGTAGGCAGTGGTCTGGAGTCTAGCTTTGGTGGGACCCATGACGAATCCCCCAAAGGAGATGAAACCAAGGGAGTTGGTGTTATTGACATCCCCAAAGGACACAGAGTCGTCGAAGATGGTACGCAAAACTACCGTACCTATTACTTAGTCCACGACGAGGAGTCTGACAAATTCTACGTAGTCATCCCCAATGCCAAAGATGGCAAAGAATATAGGGGACCCAAGAGATCACTCAAGTCAGCCGCTCTTGAGGATGGATACAAAGTGCTTAACGTATCCCTGCCTGATGATGCCCTGGCTCAGTTGCGCCGTCGTTCTCCTGAGTCCATGCCTACTCATCTGTGACCCATGGCTAAAGATAAAGACGACCCCTGTTGGAAGGGCTATGAACAGGTGGGCATGAAGACCAAGAACGGAAAGGAAGTTCCAAACTGCGTCCCATCGTCCTCAAACCACTCTGAGGGGTCTTTTTCTGTGCCCGACGGTTGGTCCGTCGCCCCCTCCAAGTAATTCCCCTTATTTCTCTTCTATTATTCTTCTTCTACAAAAAAATTTTTTTCAAAAAAAAAAAAAAAAACACAGGGTAATAATCCTAGAGAGAAGAAAAGGGGAGATCCCCCAGAACCCAAAACCCGGAAGAAATTCCTCATCCACGGCCAGCCCCGCTCAGTTTCGTGGTAAAATAAATATACGCAGCCCCGCCACATGGATTCTCTTACAGAAAAACTTTTACCTTTAGTTACAACAAACACGATCTCCAACCTCCTCCACGACACCGAGGCAAAAGAGATTGTGTTGTTTTTTGACAATGGCCAGAGTGTGAAGTTTTGGGTCAACCAGGAAGGCTCTCTGGATTTGATTGTAGAGGGGGTTTGACCAATGACAAAGTCTCTCTTTTCACATGTCCCTATGGTCTATAAGACCAAAGGTGGGTTTGATTATCCCAAGTTTCACGAGTATTACGAGAAGACCGTAGCGAGTCCCTGGAGGCACCAGGAAGCCCCCCTAGAAGCCGATGTAAGAGATTGGCAGTACAACTCCTCCCAACCCGAGCGAGACCTCATTGCAGGGGTCCTGAAGGGCTTTACATCGATGGAGCTAGGGGTCCAGTGCTACTGGGGAGACAAAGTAACCAAGATGTTCCCCAAGCCTGAGATCCAGGCTATGGCCAGAGCATTCTCTTATTTTGAGACCATCCACGCAGCGGCATATAGCTACTTGAGTGACGAGCTGGGTCTTGATGAGTACGAGGAGTTTATCTCGGACCCAGTCGCACTTCAAAAAGTCTCGATGTTCTTTAATTCAAACATCCCAGACAAAGTATCCCTGGCTGTTTTTAGTGGGGCGGGTGAGGGGGTTTCCTTGTATAGCTCATTTGCCATTCTGCTGTCCTTTACCAAGGATGGACGTTATTCTGGCCTGTCTAGCATTATTAGCTGGAGCTGTATTGACGAGTCCACCCATAGCGATGCGGGATGCGAGTTGTTTAAGGAGTGGGTTAACGAGGAAGGTATTACGGATGATGAAATTGCCCTTATCTATGAGGGCTTCCTAGCAGTTGTTAATAATGAGTTTTCGTTTATTGATAGCATTTTTAATTCATCGCCTTCTGAGACTTTGCCCATTTCCAAGTCTAGCCTGAAGGGCTATATTAAGCTAAGGGCAAATAATAGATTAAAGTTTCTAGGATTGGAGGAACACTTTGTTCTTACCCCCGAAGAAGCCCAAGGGGCACTAGAAATCTCGGAATGGTTTGAACCCATGGTACGAGGAGCTATTAACCCTGACTTCTTCAAGACCTCAAAAGAAGGGTCTAATTACATTGCCAAGCCCACTCAAGACTATATGTCAGTAGATCTTTCTAGTCTAAACCTAGAGCTGGTATAACCTTATGCCATGGAAGACTCTGAGTTTCCACCGCCATATTCATTGGACATACCTGGAAGGGTAAACCCCACATGGATAGTCCAAACTCCCCGAGGAACTACTTATTTCCAAGACGGAGAATCAGCTTATGATTTTTGGATTATTAACAAATCTCGACACATGAACAGGAAAGACCATGGCAATTAAATCCAGTCCTGACAGAAACGAAGACCTTATGAAATCCGATCACGGTACTACGTGCCTGATCACAGACCCCAAGGCCGATTATTATCTAAATCTCCATCACAGGGAGACGCTCCGTAAAACCAAGGAGATTAAAGACGCATGGACAATTTGAACATCTCAATCCCCTCAGGGTGGAAGCCCAGACAACAGACAGTGTCCATGGACGAACCCCCGGTAATCAGCCCCGAGGACGCCAAAATTGAAAGATGGAAGCCTTGGAAAGATAGCCCCTATCAGGTTTCTGATATGGGCAGGGTTAGAAGGGTTGAGAAAAATGGGGCGTTCAATATCAGAAAACCCCGAGATGATGGCAGGGGCCACTGGAGATATAACTTGACCTGGACTCGTGGGGGAACCCCCTACCGGGAAGAACCCTTTATCCACCAAATGGTTATGGAGTTGTTTGGACCGCCTAAACCAGCAGGGGATCATATTGTTATCCTTCACGGTAGAGATGACGGGCATGATAACAGGTTGGCTAATTTGAGTTGGGGCACCAGAAGCGACAACGTAGAAGAAGCATGGGACGATGGACATATCCCCCGGTCTAACTCTGGGTAGAACCTAATTAGGCCATTTCCATTCCCCCCCTTCCCACCCTGCATGGAATATGCGGGGTATTTTTACCTACCCATTTTTAGAAACAATGACTATTATTGCCCAGGCCCCTAGTGTTGAACAGATCCCAGCTTGGATGAACCAAGAGGCGATTGATACCTTGTCCAGAGGGTATTTGCTTCCAGGAGAGACCCCAAGATGCATGTGGACCAGGGTAACAAAAGCCGCAGCTAAGATTCTTAACCGCCCTGAGATGGAAGCGGATTTCTTTGAAATGTTTTGGAGGGGGTATGTAGGGGGTGCTACCCCGGTATTGTCTAATATGGGGTCTAATAGAGGGCTTCCTATTAGTTGTTACTCAAGTCACCTTCAAGATAGCATCCACTCCATCTACTCCCATCTAAAGGAAGTTGCGGCACTGTCAAAAAATGGCGGTGGGGTTGGTGTTTATTTTGGCGATGTTAGATCTGCTGGGTCCCATATTAGTGGTGGGGGCAAGAGTACTGGAGTTGTACCCTGGGCTCGTCAGTATGACTATGCCTCCCAGGTAGTTTCCCAGGGAGGTGTTAGAAGGGGGAGCTTTGCCCTATATCTACCTATTGACCACCCAGATCTCCCTGAATTGCTGAGGTCCAAGGACCACGCCCAGGGGGACCCACGTAATTTCATTGATTCCCAGATCGCAGTGACCGTGGAAGATAAGTGGATCGAGGAGATGATCGCTGGGGATCGGGAGAAGCAGAAGCTCTTTGGTGAGGTATTGAAGATGAGGCTTGTGAGCGGGTCCCCCTATATCATCTTTATTGACAACGCGAATAATCAACGGCCATCTTCATTCTCTCAACGTAATCTGAAGATATATACCTCAAACCTCTGCAGTGAGATCTTTCTGCCCACTGACGAAAATCATACCTTTGTCTGTGTTCTCAGCTCGCTTAATTTGGCCCGTTGGGATGAATGGAAAGACTGGGTAGGCCCCAATACAGGTAAAACTGTCCCCGAACTAATGGTATATTTCCTTGACGCAGTTATTGATGAGTTTATCTCCAAGGCAGAACGGTTGCCCTCCATGGGACGAGCTGTGAGGTTTGCCCGTAAATCACGGTCCCTAGGCCTAGGAACCATGGGACTCCATGCTCTCTACCAAAAACACCACCTCCCATTTGCATCAAAAGAGGCCCGTCAACTTAATGTCGAAATCCATAAACAAATCGACATCCTTACCCTCAAGGCATCCAAGGAAATGGCTGTTGAGTATGGCGAGCCTGATTGGTGTCAAGGAGATGGGGTACGCCATGCAACCCGTATTGCAATTGCGCCCACTAAGTCCAACTCAGTCATCTGTGGAGCAGTATCACAAGGCATTGAACCTATTGATTCCAATTACTACGTGGCCAAACAGGCCAAGGGGTCTTTTGTACGCAAGAACCCTTATCTTGAGGCCCACTTGGACTCCATTGGGTATAATACTCCCGAGGTCTGGGACTCCATATTAGACGCCCGTGGATCGGTCCAACACCTACGTAGTATATTGGACGATTACGCCCGTGAAGTATTCAAAACTGCCCGTGAAATTGACCAGTTTGAGATTATCAAACAAGCCGGTGATCGCCAGCCCCACGTATGTCAAGGACAATCAGTCAACCTATTCGTTGACCCTGAATCTTCTGCCGCTTATCTGCTCAGACTCCACCTCAGTGCATGGAAGGCCAAACTAAAGTCCCTGTACTATCTCAAGTCAACCTCGCTGTTGGTTAAGAAGTCAGCCATCAAGTCCACACCCACTTTCACCCCAGTTACAAAGACGGCAACTGCCGTAATGTACTCAAAACCAGGTTGTCCTTATTGTGACAAAGCTAAAATTGTCCTAGATCTACAGGGTTATGCCATTGAACAACACCACCCTGATGAGTGGCCCAGTAATAATGGCACTGCCAAGTTCCCCTACAAGACCGTCCCTCAAATTTGGGTCGGCGGCGAGCATGTTGGTGGGTACGATGACCTCATGGTCTGGCTGGACAAAGCCCCACCTGACACCGTTTACGAAGAATGCCTGGCTTGCCAAGGTTGATCTGGGGTGCTACCATTAGGAGGTCAGGGGGGTGTCTCTCCCTGGGATCCCCCTTGATGCGAAGAGTGTCGCCGTGAAGGTCCCAGGGTATTTTCTAATTGACAAATTTGTGTTATAGTTGGGGGGTAGTAAAACCCCCCATTTTTATGATCCCCAGCAGTCCTCCTCCCTCCGATTTCAACTTCTCAGCGTTCATTGACGCTCAAAAACCCCTACAAGAGAAGTATGAATGTTCGGCTTTCGACTTTGGGGGTAACCTAAAACCCATCTCCGATTATACCAACGATGAAAGATATGATAGAGTAATTGAGTACATGGGTCACCTCATTGAAGAGGTGGTCGAGGCTCGTATGCTCGTTAAGAGACGTAGGTGGAAGGGGGACCGTGAGCAAGGGTTTCTAGAAGATCCCCAAATGGGGCAGAAGTTTAGAGAAGAGCTAGCAGACATCCAGGTAATTTTTGCGGCGGTTTGTGCCTATGCAGGGGTCACAGGGGAAGAAATTACCCAGTCCTTGTTGGGCAAAATTGGCTATAATTCTACCAGGAAAGACCACGTAGTAAACTCCCAATGATCACTCAGGGCCTAAACCTAGACTATATAGGTACAAAATGTAGGTACTGCGAGGGGAGAGGATTTACACTAGTAAGTTCTCCCCCTTATTATCACCAGGAGGTAACTCCTAATCTGGTTATAGAGTGCAAATTCTGTAACGGAACTGGAAATAGAGTAAACAATGTCCACCCTTCTAAAAATAAAACCAAATCAAGAGATTTTAGTTCTAAATAGTTCTTTTGAACCCCTTAACATTACAAAGGGGAGAAATGCTATTAAGCTTTTATTAAAGGAAAAAGCTGAGTTTTTGTCAAAGGGGGTCATAAGACTTCTTTACTATATTAAATTGCCTCTAAATAAGTTGGCTAGAGTGAAGCCAACCAAGCTGGGGGTTTATAGGAGGGATGGCCACAAGTGTCAATATTGTGGATCAACCAGGTCACTAACCCTTGATCACGTATTGCCCAAGAGTAAAGGGGGTGAGGATACGTGGGAGAATTTGGTTACGTGTTGTTTCCCATGTAATATAAAGAAAGGTAATATCTTACTGGAACAGACCAACATGAGGTTGAAGTCCAAACCTAGGCCCCCGATCAATAAAATTTATCAAGTTGTCGCTCAGTCTGGCAACCAGGAGTGGCAGAAGTATGGATTTGTGCTATCCTAGACCCAGGCAACTAAACCTCCATGGGACATCCTTCTTTTACACACGGAGACATAACACTAGATCTCGACTATTTAATTGAGTACTTAAAAGAAGAATATCCAAAAGATGCTGAGTCTCTGGAGGAATTACGTACATGGGGACTATATCCAGAAAAGACCATAGAGTGGAATAAACTTAACCTAGATAGGTCTCAAATATCCTCTGCGATTATAAAAATTGCTGAACCACTTAGAAGTAGGGCACTAAAAGTACTCCCTGACTACGAGTCCATGAGTAGTGAAGAGATCTCTACCTGGTTCTCACTCAAATCAATATTTGATGCTCCAAATTGGAACAATGAGAGGCATGTATTAGATATGTATTGTATGGTTCCTTTTCATTTTTCTAAATTAGGAGTGCTTAATACTAAGAGTCTGAGTTCGTGCATAAAACTTATAAGGTGGTTAATACCCCAGTTATACCCCCAACATAACTCAACGTGCTGCGACATAATGCTCTCTGCAAGAATAATCTCTGTTCTCAAGGAGATGGGATTGGCCCCCGCAGATGAGTTTAAAGATCCTTAGTCAAACGTACAGAAACGTTGGACAAAAGTAATACCATTTAAACATGTCAACATTTAACCTACCCAATGGTTGGGAGGTTGCCCATTCAGAGTCATGGGTCTCCACCTCTCCACTTATGGACAATGGTCTACCTCCTCTAGGTGACCCCTCATTTTGTGAAAAACCTGATTGTAATTGCGATACCAAGTCATTTGCTGATGACTCAAGTAGTGGTGCTGGGATTCCTAACCCCGAAAGAGAAAATAGAATTATAACTGCACTCAATCCTAAAACCGGGAAAAGAGAACGAGTATCCCAATGCCCCCCTGGATTTAAACAAGAGAACGAAGACGCACCTATCACCACCTGTATCCCTACTACTATTGAAGGAAAGGCTGGTCTGAAAGCAAGAGCCCAGCTCATGGCTTCTAGGAGTAAAATGAAGGGTGGTCTAGACAAGACAAAAGATGTCGGAGGCAAGGACAACCAAGTAGGCAGATTGTCCAAGCTAAAAGCAGACAGCGGGTTAGACGAACTTAAATCAGCTCGTACCGGAGTCTAAAGACCAATATTTTAGGATAAAGTTTAGTACCACTAATTTATAAAATGATCGAAAAATTATCAAAGCCTATTAGGTTTGACCAGAATCAAAACTGGCTCATCGTAGCCAGAGACGGAGAAAAGTTCTACGTTGCCCAAGAATCGACAATCTCATCTAACCCCAATGCAGAACTGATTGATTGGAGCCCAAAGAATTTGTTACAATGGGCAACAGAGGTAAATTATCCAATTGCGAAATTTGTACGACTCCAAAAAGTCTTGGTAGAAAAATACTTCGGGCTGTGATATACTAGCCATAAGATAAAATCTTATGGCCCTAGATTTCCTACCTGGTTATGATCACACCACGACCCTGTTAGAGGATATTCTCTATCCCCATATGGTCAAAAAGTCTGGGTCGTTATTGCCGATCCAGGTGGTGGACTTTAAAGTCTGCGCCCACGCAATTCATAATTTCTCCGAGGCAGCTATGAGTCTGGCCGAGGACAACGAAAACAAATTCAGAGCCATTGTAAGGGCCATGTGGGCATATCGGTTAAACCGTGGGCCTGATATGTTGCCCCAGATGGACTTTGTTAGCCTGGTCGTGGATGACCTCAAGGGCGATATGGGGCCAGACCTAGAAAGTGCGTCCTATGACGGCAAAGGGTATTGGAGACATATCGAAGCATTTAAGCTTGGAATGGGGGAGTACAAAGGAGGCAGATCAAGTAAGCCTAGTGTTTTCCCCATCATTGAAGAGGAGGGGTATAAATACCTAGCCAGCCCAGGGTCTACATTTCATTATATCGCCAAACCCTTCTACGAAGCAGATGACCTGGCAGGTAAGGTCTGTAGGCTTAAGAGGGAAGCCCTGAGGTGTACACCACTGGCTCAAAGGTATGTCCTCTTGGTCACAGTAGATGGGGATTGGCAAGGACTTGCCAAAGATGACGATGGGATTATCTGGTGTAACACAGGTCCGTGGTTTCCTCGCGTTAGATCAGAGAGAGAAGTGTGTGACTATTATTTGAGAAAAAATGGCCTCCATATGAAAACTGCCAGGGAGACCTATACCACCAAGGTAGAGATCGGAGACTCAGGGGATGGCCTGGCCCCTGGCTCACCTTTGAGATTCTTTGACCTGTACGAGGAAGATAGTGAATGGGGGTGGCAAGAGAAGGATACAAAGTTCTTGCTTAATGTCCTCAACTCAAATACTCCTTCCAATAGAAACGATCACCTAGAATCCGCCAAGAGTTTTCTTCTCAGGTCTGGGTTTTTCCTTCCCCAGTGCAACGTTGCATCGGACGAAGAGAAAAATGCATTTTTTGAAAAAGCTTCTGCGGACAGGAAGTCTAAGTTAAACCCTGAACTCAAGGGGCTTAACAAAAAATACTGCATGGGGATCGAGGATCAATCTCAGTTTCAAATTTGTAAAAGATTGGCCCTTAGGGATGATGATCTAAGGGTAAAAATTAAGAAAAATTCCGGGATCCTCAAGTCTCCACCTGAAGATATGACCCCCGAGGAGAAGAGTGCCCTGGCAGCAGAGGTGAAAAATGACAGATTCTTAAGATCTGGAATTAAAGCCCAACTGGAAAAATTTCTGGTTGAATAATGCTAAACTGGACAGAGACGAGAATTTTTGATGGCGGCGAAGAAGACCCAGGCTAATAAGATAGACCCCAATAGCCCAGGAGGTAACGTAGTCGCCCAGCTTAATAAGATAAGTAGCCCCTCGTCGTCTTATAAGAAGTTTCTTTCATGGGCAGAAGCCCATGGGGGCTATCTTAGGTTTAACTTGGACTCCAAGTTGACATCGTTTCACGACCTTTACCGAGTATGTTCCCCCCTGGATTACCATGATAGGTTGCCCGAGGGAGTAAACTTTCCTGTGTGGTTTAGACACCTATCCCCAGCAGGAATTGCATTCCTAGAACAACTTCAAGAAAATATTCTTGACCCTGAGAATTACACTAATGAGCTTTTGGGATGCGGCCCACTGACCAAAGAGGACCAAGAGTTTGGCCTTCCTTTGTTGATCTACAGGGCAGGTCGGGCCTCTGATATTACCGACCACGTCTTGGGCCTTGAGACCCTGAAAGCCAAGAGCCATAGAAAAACAGGTGGTGGTAAGTATAACTTGGGTATTGCCCACTCACCCAACAAACTCCAATCTACTATCAAAATCTCATCCAAAGAAGTATTTGCCTATGTTCCAGAAGTAGATTGGTTTAAGCCCGAACTCCGTGATCTCAAGTTCAGTGATATTATTAAAATCTTTCCTCCCTACGAAGAGAAGATGTTCAAGCTGATCGTAGGAAGGGCCTGTGTGGGACGGAGCGGCTCAGTCCACCCTGGAACCCATGAGATAACCACCCATGGGTTTAGAAAGGCTGGGATTGTCGTAGGAGAGCCCAAGGTGGGCAAATCCAAGACCCTAGACGGCATCAAGGATGCCATGATGTTTTTGGGCTACGATGTGGTGGCCATGGGGGACTTTGGAACCAGGTTTAACCAGGGGGGTATCATTGCTTCACACCTGGCATATAACGATGACCTGACCATTGACTCTCTTGAGAAGATGTTGACGGCTCATAGCTTTAAGAGCGTAGTAACAGGGGGGACTGAGCGTGTTGAAAACAAAGGAGTTGATGCGGTTGAAGTGGTTTCTAATACGGTGATCCTAGCCAACTGTAACGAACTTAAACCTGAGATCACCTATAGCTTGGACTCCGGGGCTATTAACAGGCTTGGTCTTATATCTACTTACCGTATCTTTGAAATGGAGGAGTTAAGTGAGATAGAGGGCCACGATATTCACCCCTGTTCCCATATGAAGTATCTTATGAAGAAGTACAATACAGATATGTTGTCTTTATACCTAAGGGCGATTAGGGATTGCACTGACTTCTTCTTGGATAAGATCAAAGATGGGAATGATGTGGATTCTTACTCCGAATCCCTGCTGCCGTACTTGATTATTCAAAACCACAAAAACGCCCTGGAGAACTTTATTAAATTCTCCTTTGTCTGCTATGCTATTAGAGACATGAAGGGCCAGGGCAACTATCTTCCTGAGATTACCATTGGCTCACTGGGTAAGGTCATGGAGAGCACCAGGTTTATTATGATTGATATGAGGGCAAACAACCTCAGAAAAAACATGAAGGTTGACTGGGAAGCTCACAAACGAGACCTCGGCCACCCCTATTGGGCCCAGCGTAAACTCCTCATCTCCAGTGTGGACAAAGCTTACGAAGCTTACAATAGCTCCGTGGCCGAGAAAGACCTAGGTGTTACACTGGAGAACATGTTCCAGGTCCTCAGGCTCAGGGATGGCTTTACAATGGCCAAACGTCAGTCTCACATTACACGGGTTTGGGAGACGACCAGGTCTGAGAAGAATCGCATCTATGCCACGGCTAAGAGGCTCATGGCCACCCTGACTCCTGAGGAGATAGCAGTTATCACAGATCCAAAATCAAGGGCCAGCACGGAGTGGATCTACGGTCCTGACTATGATCCCCAGAAGATGTGAACATGATGACGAACCAGCCCTCACCAGATTAAGCCATGGAAAAAGTCTCTATCTCACTGGACTGGGAATGCTGGGCATCTAAACCCAGCACAGTTCTTCAATACAATGACGAGTTTGACAAGTACGGCAACCCCCGTACCCAAGCCAGGGTAATAGGTTCTCGTCTGGGATCTTCTATATCAGACGTATCACCCAGGAGTTTGGCCCGAAATATCGCCATGGGGAGAACATGGAGCCCATTTACATTCAAAGAATGTCCTGATTGGGGTAGGCCCAGAAGGATCGAAGGTTTGTTTGACCAGTGTCAGATTTTGGGGGTTGATTTTGATGATGGGCAGACAGTAGATGACATTATTAAGAGGGCCAAAGATGTCAAGCTCAGCTTTACCTTAGTTCATCACTCGTTTTCCTCCACTCCTGAGCACATCAAGCTGCGCGGGGTGTTATTTCTAGATAAGCCCATCACTGATTTTAACTTGGCCCGAGACCTTTCGGCTGGACTTGCTTATTTGCTAGGAGGAGATAGGCAGTGTATTGACGTTGCCAGGATGTTCTATGGGTCAACTTCTGAGTCCATCGTTCTATTAGACCCAGAACAAGTTACGTCTGTTGATCACTTGGTGAATATCACCAAAGACCTGGAGATACCCAGGGCAAAGATTACCAATGTCAATCAGACCAAGGAAGACCACACAGAGTGGGGCAATATGGCCTTGCAAAAGGTAACTTGGTCTCATTTGACTAAGTCTCAAAAGGCCTTTGTCATGGCCAAAATCAACGGAGTCAGGGAGGATATAAATAACTTCAAGGGTGAAGAAGGGAGATCACGTTATGAGTGTGTATGGAGGAATACATCTAGATTGGCCCGAATGCCAGAACTCATGGGATCCACTGTTTATGACCTGGTGATGGACTGTGTGTCTCATAATAACTACTTCGATGACTGGGATAAATCCCCGGATAGTGTCATTAAGTCAGCCATTGACTGGTCCTTCCACCACGCAGATGAGAAGGTTATCCCAGCAGAGGAACAGGAAAATAAGTAGTTGAAAGGTCATTAGACATAATCTAATGGCCAGAGAAGATCTAATACAAGGTAATATTAAAAGGGCTCAAGAGGCTCAGAATAGGGCCAAGGCTGCCAAGGTAGCTGTTAATACCCCTGTTACTAAGTTTCAGGAAGAGGTACCAACATTTTTAAAAGAGAACAACAGAGCATTCCAATCAGACCATCAAAGTCTCCTAGGGGCAAACTATTCAATCCTAAGAACCCTGGAGTCTATTAATTTTGTCGATGGGAATGACGGGGGGATGTACAACTCCGTTGCCTACATAGAACTCTGGAGCAGTAAAGATAGAACAGAGACGAAGTCAATATCTAGTGAGGGGGCAGTTGTCGAACCCCCTAGTTCCTATGGGTTTTTGTCTCTAAACCTCCCAGACGACTCTTTGAATTTTGCAAAGACCCTGGGAGGACTTCCAGACTTCTCGGCATATACCACTCAACCCAATACCCCCACTTCTGATAGTCTAAGGGTACAAGAAGCCCTGTCCCCATTAATACCAAGTACAGAACTCCCCAGTGCAACCATTCCAAGAATACTAACTGCGGCTTCTGTAGACCTAACCTCTAGTGAAAACCCACAGAATAAAGTCAGTGGTCCTATAAAACCTGGTAATCCGGGGGGAGTGGTCAGTGGTGCCACCAGGGACTCACTTGATAACACCTTGGGCTATGGGGGCAATTCAACCTCAACTTCCAGGGGCACGGGCACCATCCCCCAAGACTCCTGTTCTGCCCTGGGAATATGGCAGTTCCTATTCAACCCTGAAGAGATTGACTGGGAAGGAGGGCCTGAGTATGGTGAGGCTGAGACATGGGGTGTAATGGATGGGGATAACTCTGGCAAGCCCTTGTTCTGGAAGAACATGAAGAATCAGAGGTTGACTTTTTCCAAAGTTCTTCTCAATGGGTATGTTTTTGGTAAAAGAGTGGAACTCCTTGAGTATGGACTAAAGCAGTTGTTTATGAGGGAGGATGGTAATAACTCCGATGGCCCCCCTGTGCTTAAGCTTATATGGGGCCAGAGAACATTTGGACCTTGTGTGTTAAAAGATCTTAGGATAAAAGAAAAGAACTGGGACGATGGCATACTGGTAAATGCTGAAGTGTCCTTTACTCTTGAGAAAATACCCGAATGGATTATTAATGATGGGTATGTGGACGTAGCGAGACCTAGTAAACAATCCATAATTGGAGATGTATTTGTAGGGCCGTCTAGTCAACAAGAGAATAGAGATGTACAGCCTCCAGTCAGCCCAGCCACTCCAGCCACTACTATCAGAGCAACCGTTCCAGCACAAAAACTTGAAACCCCAGAGGCAAGAGGTAACTTAACTAAGTGTGGATATGCTAAAACATCTATTAAAAATTTTGAAGACTTAATCATTAGGTCTAAGTACAGGGCAGATTTCGGCACATTGCGCAATCAATATAGGGCAAATTACACAAACATGGTGAGGGTCTTCTCCTCAGAATATACTAAATATATAAATATGAAGAGATATACACCGTATGCTCTTGATGAATACTATGAAAAACACTTGCCATTTACTTTTACCAGGGAAACTGGCCCCATGCAAAATGAGTTTAGGTTTGCATGTCTCAATGCCATAGCTGCTCTTAAAAAGGTAAAAATAAATCTAGGGTGCCCTTCAGATAACCCAAAATCCTAAATCAATAATTAAGCCATGGCAAATCCTATTGTAAATCTTAATGTCCGGGCTAACACAGCCCGTGCAATGGCGGACTTTAAGAGGTTCTCGGACTCTCTTAATAATAAGTTCCTCGTCAGCGGTCTAAAGGTAGACCTTATTACGTCTACTCTTCGTCAGATCAATAACGAGTTCCAAAAGTCCATGGGCGAACAGGGTCTGCTAGGGGCCTCGTCCATAATGGCTGCCCAAAACCAGGCAGCTCTACTCACATCAACATTCAAAAACTTTGGTCTAGAGGCAAGTAAGTCTATCAATGCCAACATGACCAAAGCCCTTAGCGATGTTGCTGTTAAGGCTGGTGGGACCATGTCTGACATTAAGAAGACAATATCGGCAGTCCCCTGGATCTCTACCAACCTCTCAGAAGAGGAAAGGGTTGGCATGGCCAAGCAGATGCTTGGTTGGCAAAGGGGGCTGAGAAGGGCTGGAGTTAGTGAGAATTTTGGAGACCTAGGGCAAAAGTTCCTGAGCATGAAGACAACTGCTGGGGACATGTTGGCGAGCAACGACTCCCTGGCCTCTAAAATAGGCATGACGATGATGTCAAAATATGGGGCGAGCCAGGGCCTCATATTCAATGCCGAAGAGAGAACTAGAATCTTAAGGGATATAATGAATGACCCCGAGCTGAATAAGTTTATTCAGACTCAGGCCAAAGAGACGTTTGGATTTAGGACTTATATTGAGGATCTAAACACCAAGCTATTTAATCCAGAGAGCGGGCTCTTTGGTTCACTTAAGAAAGTGAAGATGTCCGCCAGTAGAACAACTACTGTTTTTGAAGAAACTGATAAGATCATCAACCTTATCTTTGGTCGAGAGGGGTTATTCTTAAAGTTTTTCAAAAAAATTGGTGAGACTTTTAGAATAAGTGATCCCCTTAAGTTCATCATCATGGGGATGGACTTTCTTGATAAACAGATCAAATCCTTATCTGACTTTTTAGATAGTCCCAAGTTCCAAGAGATTGTAACATATGTAAAAGGTATATTCGACAAGACCTGGAACTTCTTCAGGGAGATCTATGATCAGATACTCGGGGGTGGTGGGTTTGACTCTACACAAATTATTAATGACATCAAGGGATCAGGTACTGCGCTAAGGCAGTTTATCAGAAACATAGGGGCCACAATACGAGGGGAGAATATAGATAAAGAATCTGAGTTTGGCACGTCAATAATCTCCACTCTCGTCGAGGAAACGGGTAAAACCGTCGTAACAGTTATCCAAGAGGTATTCAAGGTATTTATTGACAAGGCCCCAGATATTGCTGCCAAGGCTCTCCCTGCCATGAGCAAGGCATTTAATAACATCATGATTCAGATGTTTGGCGGCCTGGCTAAACCTGCCAAAGCCCTATTGGGTTTTGTCCCAGGACCCATAGGAATGGTGGCTAGGACTAGCAGTGCAGTGGACGGCCTCGGGGCGGATAACCCTTGGGCACTTGCTGGGGTGGGTGCTGCTGCGTTTGCCCCAAGTCTTTTAAAGCTTGGTAAACGTGGTAAAAAAGCGTATAAATCACTATATAGAGAGGGGGAAGAGGCAAACAGAAGATATATTGATAAGAAGTTGTACCAAGGTGGACCTGTAGAATGGACAGGTGACGACGATGATCTTAATAGCCCTAAGCCCCCCAGTCTTTGGGATAGACTACGTGGAAGGAAGCGCCCTAGACCTCCTGGGTTCATGAAAAGGGTTCGTCAGAACAGAGAATTTAAATTATCTCAACGGCAAAAATTTGAGAAATGGGATAATCTTCCTGGATATAGTCATCCAATAGGACCTCTACCTGATGAGGGGTATGGAAATGGAAAGCCTTGGGCTTATGACTCCAATTCTGGGGAATATAAACCCCTTTTAGGACTACCATCTGAAATTGATAGGGAGAGTGATAAATCATATGTGAGTGATTTCTCCACATATGACATCCAAAAATATCTTGAAGAGGAAAGAGCACAGGCAAGGGCAGAACGTCATGCCCGTACCAGGGATCAATTAAAATGGAAAAGAAGAAGAAGAGATGTTGGTAGGTGGATGAGAAAAAACCCAGGTAAGACTGGACTAATTGGGACAGGGGTCACTCTGGGAGCAATAGCTATAGGGAGCTTATTTTCTTCTGCACACTCAGCAGAAATGGACGAGGCCCCCAATGTTAATACTCAACGTGCAGAAAAAATAGTCAGTGGCACCAATGCTATTGGGGGGATAGTAAGTGGGGCGATAGGGGGTGCTGGTACTGGGGGTGCTATAGGGGGAGTTATAGGAAGCATCTTCCCAGGTATAGGAAATGTCCTAGGGGCCACCATAGGTAGTGCAATCGGGGGAGTCATTGGTGGTCTTATCCCCATGTTGGACAAAGAGACACGAAAAAGTATTTTAGGTTTCGCGGAAAGTCTTAAGTCCATAGTGGGAGATTGGACCTCTTCAGTGGGATCTGCATTTAGAAGTACATGGAGATCTATTTCAGATGGGCTGTCTAATTGGGGCAAAGGCATGGTGCAGGGTCTAATGAGTAAAATTAGCGGAATAACAGATATGTTTAATATCTTTGGCAGAAAGAAAGAAGGGGATACTGTTGAGTCAGACGAGAGCTGGTGGAGTAGAGTTAGTTCTTTTGGTAAATCTATTGGAGAAAATATAAGTAGAACTTTTGGATTTAATAACAATGATGAGGATAGTAAAAATAGATACCATGGCTTAAACAACTCAGGATCTGCACTGGCCATGGAATCCCGCATGAGTGGCAACAGATCATTCACCACACCAGGTGGTAATATTGCTAATGGTGGTGAGATCATTATCCCCCCAGGGGGACTGAGCAGATTGGCCGAGGTACTTGAGACCAGGGTCTCAATGGCTAATAGGTCCAATCAACCCCAAGGTGAAACTATCTCCCTGGCTATTAACATAATCAACCCTGTGATGTTAGGAGACAATAAGGAACTCATCGAAAGCCTACGTGATCCTGTCCTTGGTATTGTAAACGATGCATATAAGAAAACCCAAAACAACAGAGTACGTAATCTCTTCATCTCGTAATTAAGCCATGAACCTACCAGAACTGCCTAACAGAATCGACACCGAGGAGCTAACTCGGATTAAAAACAATTTCGCCCCCAGGGAAAGAATAAACTCCGAATATGCCCAACAAATAACCTCGGCCAGAGCTAACCCCACTGTTATCTTTAATGACCTATCCACATCTAAAGCCCTGCCCCAGGGAACCCTGCTCGGGCTAACTTACCCCTTGGAACTTGATGGCAAGGGGGGACTCAAGCTATCATCGGGGTATGACAGAATAGGCCAGCAAATCTTTGAAGTCCTGGATACAAGATATGGGGAAAGGGTCTACAGACCATTTTTTGGAACCCCCGAACTACTGTTTGAAACCATTAGTGAGTCTGTGCTCCAGGAAAAACTCAGATCCCAACTCCTCTCTGACATACCATTCCTAGAACCAAATAATGTCCGGGTCCAGGTCTATATGATGGAGTCAGGCTTGTGTGAGATAACAGTACACTACTCTACAAATGGATCCCAGACAGCCCTGGTTAAATACCAGTTCCAGGTTTAAGGGTACATATTAAGAAGCCCATAACATGTCCGAAGTAGTAAATCGTAATCGCCCAGCTCCAAAAAGAGACTTTGGTCAGTTTGGGTCGGATGCCCAGGAGATGATCCTTGGTCAACTTCAACAAATTGACCTGGAGAAAATTGGACCTAAATCCATAGCCCACGTCGGCAAAAGCTTGATCTCCCTAATTAAGCAATCCCACCAATACCAAGAGGAGAGTGATCTCTCCAAAACCAGAGATAACTGGATCGCCATTAGGGAGATCTCCATGGTCATACTAACAGAGATTCTCGATAAATACACCGAACTCAGTGAAAACGGAGACATTCCTGAGTGGGAACGGGCATCGGTTCTCGTACTACTCCGGGAAATTACCAAAGTAGCCCATGAGGAGGATAGAAGAGATAAATTAGCTCAGAAGGGCAATGGCATGATATTAGACGATGACACTCTGGATAAATTGCTGGGTCTTAAGATTGAGTAAAGTTAAGTATAGCTACTAAGATTATGTTCGGATTAGACGCTGCTCGCGTAGCAGACCCAGTTATTACCTCCAAACCGGGCGAGGGTCTGGTATCAGCCAAAAGTAAGTCCAAACCTAGTGCCCACCCTAACACCCCGCCCGTATTCTCAGGTGAGGAGAAGGATTTAAAGATCCAGATCCCAGACGGGTGGCGCACAAACTAATCCTCCCGTGGACGTTTAAAGTAGACTAGATATAATATAGACATGGCTAGTGTAAAGTTCGGAGAAAACTGGGCCCTACTTAGGGGGGTCAAAGCAAATAATAATCAATCTGTAGACTTTGCCGGGTCTAAACCCCCTGTTGCTGGTATGGGTACTGAAAAGGGGGGAGCCCAAGGCAAAGGGGCTAGAAAGGGTGCCAAGGGTGGTGCTACAAGGGGGGCTCAAGTTGCTGCCAAGGGTCAGGAAAGCAGTGATGGTAAACTGACAGGGCGTAATTGTATTATCAAAGAGGGTGCGCACAAAGGGGCTGTTGATCCTAATTGTGATGAGTATCAAGCTGGGCTTGCAGGTAGGGAGAAACTAAAAGAAGGCAGCGATCCAGCCACCATTAGAGAAAATGTAAAAGCCCTAATGGAGGGGTCTAAAGGGTATGCTAGTCCCTATCTAGAAAAGGGCAAACACGGTCATACCTATAGCAAAAACCAAGCTCTGGCTATTGCTTATAAAAAAGCAGGGCTTTCTAAGAGTGGTGGCGGTGGTGGCGGTGGAGATAAGACTGCCAAGCAGAAGTTCCTCGACAAACACCTGCCTTCTACGTACAATGTAGGGTTTGACAATAGGAAAAAAGCTCGGGATATTCTTCACCAAGCCTGGGATAAACAATCCAAATCCACCAAAGATGCCAGTAAGATGATCTCCAGGGTCATGTCTAGCAACCCTGGTATGTCTGCTGAGGGTATACTCAGCAGTATTAGAGAGTCGGGTATGGCATCCGACCTTAATGACGACCAGCTCAACCAACTCATCAAACAGGCATCTGGTGGGGGTAAGGAAGAAGGTGGAGGGGCCGCGCCTGTAGAAAAGGTTACCCCTATGGGTTTTGACCAAGCTGGTGACTTCCTTACAGCATCTAATAAGAATGGAGAAGAGGTCGATCTCACAGATATTGCTGATACTTTGATAGAACAACTGAAAATACCAGCAGATCAAGGGGATAACTACTCTCCCGATCCTCAACAATATGAAAAGCTAATCGAGGGTATAAAGCAACAGGCCATTGAACAGGGAGTGGACCCTAGTGCAGTAGATGACACCAAATTAAAATCAGCAATTGCAGGGTACTATAGTGGTATGGTACCCAATGCCTCACCAGCTAAGTCTGGCAATGAGGAGTCTGGTCCCACTCCTCACGAAGAGGAGATGATGGGCAATCTGAAAAACCTTCCCAAGCCCTATGGTGCTCTTGGCAACCCCCAAGCAGAGGAAAAATATGCCAGGGGTAGAATGAAGGCACTTGAGGAATTACACAATCGTTTTCCCAAAGAGAACCATGTGGGACAGGGTTATGACAAAGACAGACACATGGGGACAGCTAGGAGAATCGAGGAAGCAGATAAGAAGAAGGCCGCCAGGGCAGCTCAGAAAGAAGCAAAGGCGCAACCCCGTAAACCTAGAAGGAGCAGGGCGGAAATCATAGCAGCCAAAGCAGCAGCCAATGCCGCTAAAAAAGCAGCTAATAAAAATAAAAACAAAAGAGGCACCAGAAGTGCTTCGGAGTATAGCCACACTCCACCCCATGGATGGCAGTTCTGTGAGTCCTCTTCCTCAACCCCAGTCATTGCCCAGGGCCAGGACGCCAATCGTAACCTAGTCAAGGTCCCCGAAGGCTGGTCGCCCACCGTGTCCTGATAAAATTATCACTAACTAATCACACCATGATCCCACAAGAAAACTCCTCTAATAAGAACATCTCACCCCACACCAGCTTGCCAAAAACTGCCGGGGAGTCCCAACATTCAGCAACTGACCCCCATGAAGCCACGGGTAAACACTATATCAACAACTCCGATGTATCCCTAACTATCCCAGATGGGTGGTCCATCTCAGGCAATACTGGATATGGGGAATTAGTCCGAGGTAATGAAATTAATAGAGGATCACGTACTGGGGACGATGACAAACAAACCCCCACAGATTACCCCTCTGAAGGTTACGGTCCCCAGTGAACTGTAAAAAACATTGACAAAGGGGCTTTGTCAGGGGTAAAGTAACATAAGGTCGTGATCTGAGACCAAAATTACTATGACAGCAGCCCTTCTTTACATCTTTCTGTTCTCAACCTGGGGCATGGGCCTTTTGACTTGGTTGATCCTGATGAGCATCAAGATCAAGAATTCCAACCAAGAAGCCGAGCTTAATAAGCTAACCATTCAGTCAGAGAGGATCAGAATCACTGACGAAATGGTCTCCAAAATCAGGCAGAAGATGGGGGGACCCCTTCAGATCCCTGGCAACAATGAGCTAAGCTCCAAACTCCAAGAGCTTATTAAGACCGCAGGTAATCACCCAGAAGTAGGAGAGATTGATCACAACGACTTAATTATTGGTGTAAGGTTTGAAGGGGCAGATTATCCCCCTACTGTAGACGATGACGACGACGAAGATTCCTAATTGTGCCATTAGCCTGATCAAAAGATTTGAAGGCTGTGAGTTACAAGCCTACCCTGATCCCCTGTCTGGTGGTGCCCCGTGGACCATTGGATGGGGGTCTACAGTAGATGAGAACGGCAAAATCTTCAAAAAAGGAGATGTTATAACTCAAGCCAGGGCAGATGATCTCCTAGAGCTAAAGCTAGATACAGAGTATCTCCCGGAAATCGCCAAGATTCCCTACTTCTCTGAGATGACGGAGGAGCAAATAGGCGCCCTTTTGAGCTTTTCTTATAACTTAGGGGCGAAGTTCTATGGATCTAGTGGGTTTGAGACCCTATCACGCAAGCTAAAGAACAAAGATTGGGAAACCATAGCAGATGTTCTCCCCCTCTACAGAAACCCTGGTTCCAATGTCGAAGAGGGTCTGAAGAGAAGGAGGGTAGCAGAGGGAGCCCTGTGGACCCAAGGACTGATCAAAACCAGGTCGTCTAAACGTATCATAACTGCGTTGGTGGACACCACTCTTAAAAAATCCCCTATTGACTCCCACAAACTAACACCTGGTAACTTTAAAGACATAAAGAGAGGCCAGAGTTTTACCATTGTAGACTTCACAGTAGAGGGAAATCACACCAAAGTAGTCTTGGATTACTCAGGGGGGACATGGTATATCTACACCCCTCATTGGTCAATTATGGAGCCTGGTAAGCCCATAGTAGATAGTAAGTCTACCATCCAACTCAACGTAAGATATTTCTCCCAAAGAGATAGTGCCACTGCACATGCTATGAGGATGTGTTTTAGCTCATCTTGTTCTATGTTGGCAGAATACCTCAGACCAGGTTGTTTAGGATCGGGGCCTAATCTGGATGACAAGTATATGACCCAATACGTTTTCAAGTATGGGGATACCACAAACCCAGTGGCTCAAACTAGGGCATTGAGGAGTCTGGGTATAGAGTCTACCTATAGACAGAACCTAACACCAGAAGACATCATAGCTCAGCTCAACAAAGGCATCCCAGTCCCCGTGGGCTTCATACACAAAGGCCCACTAAATGCCCTGTATGGAGACGGCCATTGGATCATTATCACTGGTTATGATATGAAGACCATGAAATGGATAGCAAATGACCCCTATGGAGAGTGCGATCTCACCTATGGAGGTTACCCAGGGTCTACAAATGGGGCTGGAGTTAGGTATAGTTTCAAAAATTTCAACGCTCGGTGGAGCGTCAGAGCGACCAGTGGGGGATCGTACACACCCCAGATCAAGAGCGGATGGGGTATTATTGCTACAAAATAATTCGGTCTCCCGAACCAGATTTTATTAAAAATCATCCCCAAAATGGTGTAAGATAATAGCGATCATTTTGATCTCACTATTACCAATCATGCTCTTACCATCATCATCGCTTTCCAGCCTTTTCTTATCTAATTCTGATAGCCAGAGTTCTGTTACACGTCCCCTATACAACGTACAAAAAACCAGTGAGGGACTGATTGTCACCTATGAAGTACCAGGGTACGAGAAGTCTGATCTCGACCTGAAGTTTGAGCCCTCTAGTGGTATCCTTACCCTCACTGGGCTTCAGGAGGTCCGACCCCATGGGGAATATCTCGTAGAAAGAATCCGCCCCAGGACTAAATTTGTCTCTACACTTGCCGTAAAATCAGAACATAGGATTGAGTCTGCAACACATCGTAATGGTTTGTTGGTGGTTACCCTAAAGAATATGGGTGGGGAGCCCCCTGGCCAATCTATTCCCATTTCTTAAGATTTGAAAAATATGGGGGAGGGGGTTGATCTCCCCTCTTCCTATGCTAGGCTATGGAGGTCAGCACAACAGCACTCCATGTCCTCGGTCAACACCAAGACTATCTCTCAAACTCAGAAGTCTCTTAATACTCTCATTCGCAACAATATTCGACATTCCGTATTTCTCTGGGGGGCCCCCGGAATTGGCAAGTCGTCTATTGTCCACAAAGTTGCAAAGGATAATGGCCTGGACCTGATCGACCTTCGTATTTCCCAGCTCGCTCCGACCGATATTCGCGGTCTCCCCCATGTCGAGGATGGCATGGCTAAATTCGCCCCTCCTTCTTACCTCCCCCACACTGGTAAAGGAATTCTGTTTGTTGACGAGTTCAACATGGCTTCCCCCTCCATGATGGGCATTGCTCAACAGCTCATTCTGGACCGCCAAGTGGGTGACTACAAGGTCCCTGATGGGTGGTATATCGTCGCTGCGGGTAACCGAGTCGAGGACCGGGCCGCTGTGTCCCAGATGCCTGCCCCCGTTGCCAACCGCTTTATCCACTTCTATGTGGACCCCGACCTGGGCTCCTGGAAGGAATATGCCATTGCCACTGGTGTTGACGAGCAGATCGTCTCCTTCCTCAACTTCCGTCCCCAGCTTCTGTTCAACTTCAACAAGTCCGCCCAAGCTTGGCCATCACCCCGGTCCTGGCAGTTCGCATCAGACCTGCTCAAGATTGGTGAGGGTATCGATGCCGCTGTGGGCGAAGGGACCTCTGCTGAGTTCTACTCCTATCAAGCCATTTACTCCAAGCTCCCCGATGTGGACAGCATCCTCAAGGGGGATAAGCAGGTAGATGTGCCCAAGGAACCCAGCCTGATGTATGCCATCTGTGGAGCCTTGGTGTCCCGGTCCAAGACTGCCGAGGACTTCATGAACGGCATGATGTGGTTGGTTAAGGGAACCACCGAGGACTATGTTGCTCTGTACATGGGCGATGCTATGATCGCCATGAGGTCCAAGGGTGATACGGTCACTGGTGGGTTTACCCGGTTGTTTGTGAAGAACCCCGAAGCCGGTAAGTTCGCCAAGAAGTTCCAAAGTATGCTTCAGCCCTGATCTAAACAATCCCTGCCCTGGTACCCCCCAGGGCATTTCTCTGTCCCCCCTTCCATGAAAGAAAAACTCCCCATCAAAGATAGAATGACGCGAAATCGCGTCCTGTTGCTGAGAAACTCTCCGTTTTTTGGCACCCTACTTCTCAATGCTCACTGGAAGGTGGACAATGAGAATATCCCCACCGCAGCTACGGATGGCCAAACTCTACTGCTCAATGAGCATTGGATGAATGGACTCCCGGATAATGAGTTTCAATCCATCCTCCTCCATGAGGTTCTCCACATGGCCCTGGAGCATCCGAAACGGATGAAAGATGTGTTTGAAGTTGACCCGGTAACTGCCAACTTGGCTTGTGACATTGTCGTCAATGGCATTATTGATGACAACCATATGCCTCTGACCAAGGGAGCGATCAGGGACAACAAACTCAAGCACCTTAGCTCCAGGGAGATCTACAATCTTCTCAAGCAGAAGCAACAGAAAAACCCCAACTACATCAAGCAGAAGTACGGCATCGACAATTCAGATGTCAATATCTGCCTGGTTAAGAGTAAAGGCGGAGAGGGAGAGGGAGAAGGTGATCCCAATGAGAACCAGAGCCAAGGCCAGGGCCAAGATGATAATGGCAATGGTGACGAAGGGGATAGCCCCCAGAACCAGTCTACGAATTGGAAAGACATTCTCAACAAGGCGTCCACAATCGCCAGAATGAAGAATGCTGGTCCCGTTGGGGCAGGTATTAGCCGGATCTTCAAGGATCTTCTTGAGCCCACACTTAACTGGAGGGACATCCTTTACAAGTATGTTACCCAGGCCAAGACAGACTTTGAAAACTTCGACCGGAGGTTTTTCTGGAGGGGGCTTTATCTGGATGATCTTGGGGGTGAGAAGATCCGGGTGATCGCCTTTGTAGACACCTCGGGGTCAGTTGATGAGAAACTTCTAGGTGAGTTTATCTCAGAACTGCGTTTTGCAGTCAACTCCTTGCCAACTGTTGAGGGCGAGCTGTGGTACTTTGACACCAAGCTGTATCCCCAAGGGGACATCATGGAGATTAATGGGGTTCCTAAACTCCAGGGTGGGGGTGGTACTGACTTCAAACCTGCCATGGTCCATTTGGCCAAGTCTGCAGAGAAGGACAGTACTTGTCAGACTCTGGGCATCATGTTCACAGACGGTTATGCCTCGATGAGCAATTGGAAGGATCCCGAAACACCTCTTCTGTGGTGTATTTGCCCCGGTGGAGTTACAGATGATCAAATCCCCCTGGGGGAGATTGTCCGAATCATGAGGTAATCCCACTGAGTCAATAAGATTAGGCCCCACATGGGGCCTTTTTTCTTACCCATAGTGTTTAAAGAATATATGACCTAGTAATACCTAGTTTAAGGTTTATTAAAGGCTTGCTTAAAATGACCATTCGCAATAAAACCCTTAAGTCCAAATTAGGAATTGAATTTGAGTTCAAAAACTCCCTAGTTCCCTATTTGTCTGATGTTCTAGATCAGAGTGCTGTTTCTTCCTATAACGTAGCTGGTAACACACCCTCTACGAGACAAGCCTCAGTAGACAAACTTGGCTTGGTTGGGTCTACCATGGGATTTGAGTACAAAGCTGCGGCCTACAGGGCTTTTAAACTGATTGACGATGCGATCTTAAACAGCCTAGACGTGTCCCAGGGAGATAAAGACGAGATCAACATGTTAACTATGTTGGTTAGTCGTTACGTGGGCATGGAAGGGGATGGTGATTTTCACTTCATGGTCGCATCGTACAAGCTAGCCGAGGCTATTAGCCAAGCCCTGGATATTAGTGATGATCCTCTTCTTGCTTTTACCCCCATGGCTCCACTTTCTGAGCCTGTTAAACTTGCTAGCCCTGATCCCGTCGAACCTGTTATCCCTGAGCCTGAGCCTGAAATTGTTGAAGACGAATACGAAGACGAAGACGAAGATCTTTCAGACCCCGTAGAATAATATTATCTCTACTTTGGAAAAAACTTACGAACAACTCACCTACGTGATTTGTCATGGGCCCCCTGGAGTTGTACACTTCAGTAAGATGGACCCTGGTAGCATTTTAACTAGTGAGCAACCCAACATAGAGGAGTTCGCTAATGAACAAACGTGGAAGAGTAGGATTGCTGAACTAGGGGGAGATATTAGTTTACTAACTTCTAACGAAAATAGACCCGTGCGTAAAACAAGAACTAGAAAACCCTCCAAAACTAATGGAGACATTTCTGCTGCTAAATAACTCTTATTAACACAGGTCTCAAAGAGTTTAAAGTTCTATGTAGCCTCTGTATAGACCATGTCATACTACGACAACCCTGGGACCAATCCAGATGAAGCAATTAATGTCGCCAATGGCAAGGTATTTAAGGTTGTCCAACTAGCTGATAGTAGTGGCAATATTGTCAATCCTGGGACCGAAACTGTAACTGGGCCTTCGTCGACGGCGTACAAAGTTCTCGGCCAGAGCGCCCCGGTCGCAGCTACGGCAACGACTCTCTACACAGTACCCGCTTCAAAGAGTGCAGTTTCTTCAACTCTGGTTGTCTGCAATCGAGGCGCCTCTACTTTCTTCAGAGTTGCCGTCCAACCAGCTGGAGCGACTCTCTCAAACCAGCATTACATTGTATACGACGGTGTTGTAAATCAATACGAATCAGTTTTTCTGACGCTGGAAATGACGCTGGCCACCACTGATGTAGTCACCGTCTACGCAACTGCTGCAACGCTCTCATTCAGTCTGTTTGGTTCTGAGGTTGGCTAATGAGCTTCTTCAAATCCTCCAAAACTGGTATAGCTGAGAACAGGTTTAGTCCTAGCTATTCCATAAATGCTGATTCGACCGATTCCTGGGTCCGCAACCCTGCCTGGCCGACTCTTACAGCACCTATTAGTACGGAGGAGAAGCTTGTCGGCCTGTATGCTGTCAATCCAGGCGACGATGACGGCTTGAGTAATTTTTTTGCTGTCACTTGCGCTGGAGACTATACTGTCGATTTAGGAGATGGCAGTGCTGCACTCAACACTGCCACAGGTGTAAAAGCACAATACAACTACGACTTTGATAATACAAATCTCTATGATGCGACGGTAACGCTAACGGATAGTGGTGACCTGATTACTCGCAATCAGCACGGCTACAGTAACGGCATGAAAGTGCAATTTTTTAGGATTGCAATCACGACTGGCCTTACCGATAGTCAAGTCTATTACGTTATCAACGCAACAACCAACACCTTTCAAGTATCGAGCACGCTAAACGGATCTGCTGTGTCTTTGACTGGTAATGGTTCTGCCAGCCTATTGCCTTACAAAATCGCCACAGTAACAATCACGCCGCAAGCTGGGCAGAGTCTGACATCCATAAATCTAAACGTCAAACATTCAAGTATAACTACAACCACAGCATACAATACTGGGTGGCTTGATATTGCTATTTCAGGTTCAAATCTAACAACTTTGACTATTGGGGCAACAAATCCTACTGCCAGATTTAATAGCCTTGAAAAATTCACATTAGTGAAAGCCGGTGCAACGATCTCGATGGTTAGCTTATTAGAGAATTGCTCTGGGCTAAAAGAGGCATCCATAGAAGTTCCATCAGTAAGTCCTATTTCACTATCAAGGATTTTTCGTGTATGTATGGCACTGGTTAAAGTAACCTTAACAAACACAACTGCGGTTAACAATATATCAAACGCTTTCAGTAATTGCTATTCACTTAAAGCTATACCGCTGTTTGACACTTCAGCTGTTACCGACATGAGCAATGCGTTCAATCTATGCAGAAGTATAAACACAGTTCCTCTATTTAATACATCAGCCGTAACTAATATGTCATATATGCTTGCCGGATGTACGTCGCTAACTGAAGTGCCAGCTTTTGATACATCTAAAGTGACAGACATGGGCAACATGTTTTCGGGATGCACCACTTTAGAAACCATTCCAACTTTCAATACTTCGGCGGCAACAAATATGAGCTATATGTTTCAGGGGTGTTACAATTTGAAAGACGTCCCGCTATTGAATACAGCATTAGTAACAAACATGAGCTATATGTTTAATACTTGCTACTCTTTGAAATCCGTTCCATTATTTAATACAGTATCAGTAACTAATATGAGAAACATGTTTGAAAACTGCCAGGCCTTAAATAATATACCTCAGTTCAATACAGCAGCAGTTACAAATATGTTCACTATGTTCAACAACTGTTATTCACTCAAAACCGTCCCATTATTTAATACGATATCTGTTACAAACATGGGCTACATGTTTCAAAACTGTTATTCTCTTTTATCTATCCCACAATTTAATACACCTGCGTTAACCTCTGTTTCGTTTATGTTTGCAGGTGCCCGCAATCTTGAAAGCGTTCCACTATTTAATACAACAGCTGTACAATACTGGAACTCTACTTTTAGTGGTTGTACTAGATTAAAAAATGTACCTTTATTCAATACAGGTGCAGCCATAAATATGAGTTCTATGTTCTTTGATTGCGCAAGCTTAGAAGAGGTTCCATTACTGAATACTGCATCTGCTACCGATATTAGTAGCATGTTTTATGGATGCAGAAAACTTACTACTGTTCCACCATTTAATACGGCTTCTGCAACAACTATGGTTAATATGTTCGCATACTGCGAATCACTAGAAAGGCTTCCACTATTTAATACGGCTAATGTACTTGATATCTCAACCATGTTTCGGAATTGCTTAAATTTGGCAACAATTCCTGCATACAATTTTTCTGCCGTTACAACCGCAACCAATCTCTTTCAGAGCACAGGATCTATAGTGCAAATTCTAGCTACTAATTTAGGCGTCAGTTTTGGTCCTTCTGGAAACCTCCTGTCTACTAAGGCATTAACCAAAATCTTTGCCAACCTTAAATCGAACGTAACAGCAACGATCTCTGTTGCAACCAACTTTGGAAATGACACCGCTGTCACAAAAACAAATATCTGTAACACCACAGCCGGATCTCTAACCGTAACTTGTAACGACACCAGCAGCATCACCACTGGTATGTACGTCACTGGTGCTGGCCTAGCTATTCAAACCGACGTAACCGTCGCATCTGATGTGACATCCGATACGCTAACAAAAACCGCCCACGGCCTCGCCAACGGCACAGCCGTCGCTTTCATGGCTCTTGGAACCACGACCGGAGTTGTCGTAAAAACGATATACTACGTCATCAACGCCACAGCAAACACCTTCCAGATTGCAACCACCGTTGGAGGCACGGCCATCAACCTGACCGGAACCAACGCTGCGGCCATGACCATCCGGTACGGCGCAACGGTCACCTCCGTAAGTACAAACGTGAGTTACACACTATCTGCTCCCGCCGCCTCGACAGTCGCTAACACCACCCACACCTTCCGTAACCTGAACTCATCGGTGGCAACATTGAAGGGCTGGACTGTCTCGTTCTAACGCATAAACCAAGTCCCGATATACTGCGGCGCTAGGATTACCCATTGAGCGGGCTCGGTGATGACTGGGCTATGATATTACCACTCTTGACCCCTCAGATCTTTTTGAACCAGACTCAGGGCTCCCTGCGTCGGAGCAGGTAATTGATGTAAACCCAGTCCCTGAACCGTGAGGCTGTGATACAATGGGGGTTCAAATCCTGATGCCATGGACCCCTTATTCAAAGTTAACGTAATCTCCTGTACGCCCCATCCCCAGCAAACCATTTACGCAGCCCTCCATCAAGACTACAGCGAGGGCTATGTTTTTGATCAGATTGGTACTGATAAATGGCCTGATGAGAAACGAGCAGGGGAAATTGCCCTAAAGCGCATTTTGGGGGGAGAACTCCATGCAGGTCCCCTGGAACACGCCCAAATTGTATTCAATGTGGGCTACTTCCCCCACAGCGTTATGCAACAGGCCCGTACACATCGTATAGCCAGTTTTGACGTGCAATGTCTTACCGGGGATAGTGAAGTTACGTTTCTTGACAAAAATGGCCACTTCAAAAAGACTTATACCCTGGCTGATCTTTATGATACCTGGCATCATGGAGAAAAAGCTATCAGACAGAGATCTATCAAAGGTAGAAAAAGTGAACCCCCCGGTGAATACCGCAGAGATGCTAAAACCAGGATCCGTAAGATGAGAGTTCGTTCTCTGAACGAAGAGTCTAATACATTTACAATTAACCACATAGAGGATGTTGTCTTCTCTGGAATTAATCCAGTCTTTGAAGTAACTCTTGAGGATGGCAAAAAGATTAGATGCACTGAGAACCACAAAATCTACACCCTGGACGGCTGGAAAACCCTGAAGGACATCAGAGTGGGAGATTCTCTCATGGCCAATGGCGTCCCCCTGAAGGATGCAGATAAAACTTATCAAAGTAAAGAGTGGCTTGAGGAGGGATTCAAAAGGGGCCTAACTACTAAAGACTTAGCCAAAGCTGCTGGATGTTCTGTAGAGGCAATTAAAAAATGGGCCTATTACCACAAACTCTCTTGGGAGAAGAAGCAATGGAACAAAGGTATCAAATATCCCCTTAACATCTCAGACGAAGAGAGAGAGCGTCGTAGAAGCCATGCCAAAAACCTTTTAGGTAAATTGCCAAGACCCCGTGATGAACAACACCCCTCTTGGAGGAATCTTCCGGTAGAAAAACGGGTCTACCATTGGCTAAAAAGGGAGAGGACTAGAATCCTTGCAGAGAAGGGAGGCCAGTGCTCATCTTGTGGAGCCACAGAGCATCTACACATCCACCACATTCAAGAGGTCAAAACACACCCCGACCTGGCTTTTTCAGAAGACAATTTGGATATTCTTTGCGCTTCTTGTCATGCTACTCATCACAAGACGGGTGTTAAAAACCCCCTTTGCTCCCACCCTGTAAAAGTAATCTCCATTCTGTTCATCGGCAATCAGCCGACCTATGACTTAGTCATGAAAGCCCCTCATCATAACTTTGTTTGCAATGGAGTAGTGGTACATAACTCAATGAGATACACAGGTGGGAGAATCGTGAAGTGTGCCAATGGTGAGATAGACATTGAAGAGGTCTTCTATCTGCGCCCCATTGGGCATTATGCTGATCGCCAAGGGCATAAATACCACTATGATGAAGAGTGGAGAGCCCGAGATTTAACAATCTGTCTCCTAGGGGCTAAGCAATACTCCTATGATATTGAGAAAGGCATGTCCGAAGAACACGCCCGTGGCAAACTACCTTTTGACTTCCGCCAACATTTCGTCGTCTCTATGAACATGAGATCTCTAGGGCACCTTCTCACAATTAGAGGTAAAAAGGACGCCCAGTTAGAGATCCAACAGATGTGCCAGCTCATGCTGCCCCATTATGAGGCCTGGGCACCTGAGATCTACTCCTGGTTCGCCGCCAAACAATGGCAAAAGGGCCGTCTAGCCCTTTGATTAAAAACCTGGGGGTCTACTGACCCCCTTCACCCATTGGCCCCTTTACGGGGGTCATACAGCTCGCAAACCTGGTCCACAAGCTTAGCAAGAACCTTTGGATCTCTGGTGTCTGTCTCTTTGATGATCAAAGAAGTGATCATATGGGCCAGAGACCCAGGGGTTCCCATTCTCAGAATGAATGGCATTTCATAATCAAGTCTGTCATAGATATTGGGCAGACTGGACCTTAGTGCTGGGTCCACAGTCTTATTAGCCACAAACACAGCCAGTTCATGAATTAGGAAATACAGTGTTCTTCTTAGCATTTTAATACATAGTTTCTTATTTTACTTTAACCCCTCCGCATAACTTACTACCTCATAGGACTATCACTAAGCCACCCCATCAAGCCCACCGTAACAGTAGTAACTGCCCCTTTGACCTCGTCAATCTGGGCCCTACACCGGTCAACATCATTACGCCCACCATCATTAAGCCCA